>Ga0247844_1001971_pt1 | contig 35143 bp, 23 predicted proteins | sample LaCtaG_FD_192421 | JGI IMG/M metagenome (GOLD analysis project Ga0247844, IMG submission 192421) | Freshwater microbial communities from meromictic Lake La Cruz, Castile-La Mancha, Spain - LaCruzMarch201714.5m_1 | ecosystem: Environmental > Aquatic > Freshwater > Lake | place: Spain: Castile-La... | reverse complement strand
ATTTACCCAGCATGTGTAAGTTCAAAACTGTAAAAAATGAATTCTGTAAATGAAAACTATTCAAAAAAAAATGGATTAATAAAATCAAGCAAAAAATATAGGACTTTATAAACAGACTCTAATTATAATAGTTATGTCGAACACAATTGGAAAATTATTCACTTTTACTTCGTTTGGTGAATCACACGGACGTGGAATTGGTGGAATTGTTGATGGCTGTCCTGCCGGAATAGAAATGGACGAAGAATATATACAAAATGAATTAAATCGTCGCCGTCCAGGTCAATCTGTTATATCCACACCTCGCAAAGAGGGCGACAAAGTTGATTTTCTATCAGGGATTTTCGAAGGAAAGACTACTGGAACACCGATTGCTTTCGTAATTTGGAACGAAAATCAACACAGTACGGATTACGACCATCTAAAAGAAGTATATCGTCCGTCCCACGCAGATTATACCTACCAACAAAAATACGGCATCCGTGACCATCGTGGTGGTGGACGAAGTTCAGCGCGCGAAACAGCTTCACGTGTGGTAGCTGGTGCTATTGCCAAATTGGCGTTGAAAGGAATGGGCATTGAAATAACCGCTTTCACCTCGCAAGTTGGTCATATTGCCATGACTCAAAATTTCGAAACTGCCGATTTATCATTGATTGAGAGTAATATAGTTCGTTGCCCCGAAACGGAAACAGCCGAAAAAATGATTGCCTATATCAAACAACTCAAAGAAGAAGGTGATTCAATCGGCGGAATTATTTCGTGCATTATCAAAGGGGTTTCAGTTGGACTTGGCGAACCAATTTTCGACAAATTGCAAGGCAGATTGGCACAAGCGATGCTCAGTATCAATGCTACACATGGTTTTGATTACGGACGTGGATTTGAAGGTGTAAGCTTGAAAGGTTCAGAAATGAACGATTCGTTTGTGAATGAAGATGGTAAAATCACAACCAGAACCAATAATTCTGGGGGGATTCAAGGTGGAATTAGTAACGGACAAGATATTTATTTCCGTGTGTTGTTCAAACCTGTAGCTACTATTTCAATGAAACAAGATACGCTGGACATTCACCAAAATGAAGTAGAGTTGCAAGCCCGTGGTCGACACGACCCTTGCGTTTTACCACGTGCCGTACCAATCGTGGAAGCAATGGCGGCTTTGACACTGATTGATTTGGTGTTTTTAGGTCAAAAGACAAAAGTCTAATCTTCAAAAAAATCAAGAATTGACTTTTTAACTCTTAAAGCAAAAACACAAACAAAGTGAGGAATCGTTGGGCCATCATCATCAATCCAAAGGCTGGGAAAAAGAAATATCGTCAACAGCGATTGTATCTTTTTCGCACATTAAGACGTGCTGGTATAAACTTCGACTATAAAGTGACTCAATTTGCAGGACATGCTACTAAAATAGCGAAAATGTTTGCAGAAAAAAACTACCAGAACTTCATGGTTTTGGGTGGAGATGGCACCATGAGCGAAGTGATTAATGGTATTTTCTGTGCCAATTTAAGAGACACTACCAATCTTAAAATTGCATTAATACCTCGTGGCACAGGTAATGATTGGGGGCGATTTTGGGGTCTCACAACCGATTACAAACACTCTATTGATGTATTTCTAAAAGGAAAACTGCAGCCCATTGATATAGGAAAAGTGGATTACAAATTGGAAGATGTAACAGATACACATTACTTTATCAATTCTGTAGGACTTGGATTGGATGCTTCAGTTGTGAATATTACACACCGATTGAAAGAAATTTTTGGCAGTCATTCCTTTATGTATACATTTGCGTTGCTCAGTGCAGTATTCACATACAAGTCTAACAAAGTCAAATTATTTTTTAATAGCAAAACCATCTACGAAAACATGTTTACCATGAACGTAGCCAATGGTTGCTACAGTGGTGGTGGAATGAAACAAACACCCAATGCCCTACCCTACGACGGTTTGCTAGATGTGATGATGGCAAAAAAACCAACTTTTTTTGATATTATTGGTGGACTCCGACGACTTTTCAATGGCAAATTATTGGAACACCCAATTATTGAATCCTTTCAAACTAAAAACTTAATCGTAGATTGTCATAAAAATGCGTTGATGGAAGCTGATGGAATTATTGTGAATGGAGCTTCTCCTTACAGTATCAGCATAATTCCGAATGCCATTAATATGATAATACCTTAAGCAAAACTTCATAAATCTAGATATTTAGTGTCGTTTTTGATTCATTTATTTAAAATGTTTCTAATTTTGGCGGTATATTTTAATTTAAAAAAATAATCGAATATTTATCTGTATAAATAATCTTTTTATCTGTGTAATATAGAATTTTTCTTGAATCAATATTCAAATAATAATTATCTTTGCACATAAAATATTTTTTGTTTATGAAAACATCCCCAACTTTAATACTAATCATTTTAGCCTTAACACTTCCAGTATTAAGGCTCTTCTCGGTTCCGGCCACACCTTATCCAATTACAATTTCACAACCGGATGGCACTGAATTAACAATTCGTTTGCATGGCGATGAAAATTTCAGTTATAAGACCACTTTAGATGGATATGCTTTAGTCCCTAATACTGAAAATGTTATGACTTATGCTCAAATGGATGCTAAAGGATTATTATTCAGTTCTAAAATCAAGGCACACAACATTAAAAGTCGGTTATCTAATGAAAAAAATTTCGTAAAAAGTCTAACTCCAAACATTAACTTCAGTGCACAAAATCAATTAAAAAGGTCATTACGATCGAAATCTACTAGCACTGAATCAACCATTCAAAAAAGTTTTCCTTTATTAGGATCTCCAAAATCACTAGTAATTCTGGTCAATTTTTCCGACAAAAATTTTGTAACTGCCACACCTAAGGTGGCTTATACTAGTTTATTGAATGATAATGGTTATAGCACAAATGGTGGAACTGGTTCGGCCAGAGATTATTTTATGTCAAGTACTTATGGTAAGTTTTCACCTACATTTGATGTGGTAGGACCAGTGACTCTACCTCAAACACTCGATTATTACGGTAAGAATAATTTATCAGATAATAATAATGATACCAATCCGCAGCAAATGATAATTGATGCTTGTGCTGCCGCCAATACTGCTGGTTTGGATTTTACGCAATATGATACAGATAATAATGGTGTATTAGACAATGTTTTTGTTTATTATGCAGGTTATAACGAAGCTGAGGGAGCAGCAGCCAACACTATTTGGCCACATAGATGGTCAGTTTACTCAGGTGATAAGTTTGATGGAAAAACACTTCGGGACTATGCCTGTACCTCAGAGTTGAGAGGAGCTTCGGGAAGTAACATGTGTGGTATTGGCACTTTCTGCCATGAATTTGGTCATGTGCTTGGACTCGTAGATTACTATCATACTACCGAAAACAAAGCTACCTTAGAAACCTGGGACATTATGGATGCTGGTGCTTACAATAATGGTGGTAGAACACCCCCAACCTATTCGGCTTACGACAGGTTCTTTTTGGGATATTTAACGCCAAAGGAAATTAAAGTTGGTTCAAATCTGACATTAAAACCTTTATATCAAGGCAAAACACCACCTGCAAGTATCGAAAATCAAGTATTCTTATTTTCTGCCACCACTCACAACCTGATAGGAAATAATCCGAATCCTACTGAATTTTTTATGGTTGAATACAGAAAGAAAACAGGATGGGATGCATATCTTCCTGCGGAAGGAATGTTAATTTGGCACATTAATTATGATGCATCAGCTTGGAATGCTAATTCACCCAATAATTATTCGGGCACAACGCAAACTGCTAGTAGCCACATGCGTGTTTATTTACAACCAATTAGTGGATCAACCACTACGCCAGGAACCGCTTTTACTTCAGGAAGCTTCACTCCTACAACTTGGGCTGGTTTAAACATTAAGCGAGAAATCACAAACATCATTAAAACTGCCGACAGTATCAATTTTAAATTAATGGGTGGAGGAATTCTGCCAATAATGTATGCTCCAACTGTAATAAATCGATTCATTACTGTTCAAGGAACTTCTTCAAAATATGATAGCATTTTGATAAGTGGGAAAAGATTAATTTCAAACATAGAATTATCTTTTAGTAAAGGTCTTCATTATCAGTTAAAAAAAGCTTCTGACCCTGAAACAGCCTGGGCAAAAACGTTAAGTTTAAAACCAAATTTAGATTCAATTGTTAGCAGTATTAAAATTTTGGTACGATATAATCCGAAAATTCCATCTTTTAATGAAATTCACATTGATAGTTTAAATCTGAAATCGAACAAAGCTGAGACCTTATTAGTCGCGTTATCAGGTGTTTCTACTCGTACAGTTTACGTTGTACCTCCTACCGCCATGGAAGCTAAGGATATTACCATTAGTAGTTTTAATGCTAATTGGCAATCTGTATTAGACACCACCACAATTGTTCCATATACTATAAAAAATAGGAAACTTGCAGCAGGTTACAAACTTACGGCATATAATATTTCTGACGGTGAATCGGAATTGAGGGAAGGTTTTGATAAAGGATTAAAAGCACCAACTGACTGGAACATAACAGCAAAAGATACCACAACTTCAATGATTTACAGTGGAATAGCAGTTCCGGCCATACAATTTAAAAACACTGGAGAAAGGATAGAAACTGAAAACTTTTTGCTGCCCGTGAAGAAATTATCATTCTTTATCAAATCACTTGCCGAAACAAGTGGTAGTATGCTTGTTGAAGCATGGAATGGGAAAACATGGACCGTTCTCGAAAACATCTCGATAACAACTTCATTGAAAATAAAAACTTATATAATAGATTCAGCAAGTGTGTATACTAAATTCCGATTGACCTTTACCAAAGGAAATGGCGCTGTATCAGTTGACGATATTGCTGTAACGTTCTCTAGAAATTTGGAATATAACGCACGTGAGCTATGGGTTAATGACACAACCTTTACAATTATAAACGCAGTTTCTAATCGTGATTATTACTATAAAGTGCGAGCAAGTGACAAAGCACTAAATATTGATAAATCTATTAAATATGAGAATATTACGGATTTTTCCAAAACCATTCAACTTCGAACGCTAGAGAATAAGTCGAAGGAAAATGCGCTAATCGCTACTGTTGATAATACAAATAGAAGTGTCAGGATAATTCTTCCAACAACCGATGTGGTGGTGAATGTTTTCAATATTCTAGGTCAACATGTTAAAGTGATTATACCAAAGTCTAATGAAACATTTATCTATGATTTGCCACGCAATCAAGCCTATATTTTACAAGCAGGTAATCTTAGAGCAAAAATTGTATTGTAAGATTTGAGATTTAATCAAATAAAAAGGTCGTGCATAAAAGGATTTTCCTTCAATGCACGACCTTTTTTTTATTCGGGTCACGCGATTTTCCATATAGCAGCAATTTAATTAGATAAATGCGATTTGGAAATCGCGAGACCCAATTCAAACCCATTTCAAATCCCTACCCGATACGTACATCCGCTTTTCCATTCGCTACAACCATAGGCAGTATTCCCTTTCAACAATGTTCCCTTTCCACATAACGGACAGATAGTTCCAATTAAAGAATCCGTATTGTTCCTAACTTCAACAGGCTTTTCTCCCACCCTACGGTTATCACTTTTCACATTAAAAACAATAGATGTCACCATCGCTTTAAGTTCCTCCAGAAAGTCCTTGGCTGCATATTCGCCTCGTTCCACCTGACGAAGTTTTTTTTCCCACAAGCCTGTCAGTTCAGCAGATTTGAGTAGATCTTCCTGTATCACCTGAATCAATTCTACGCCAGTATTGGTGGCTATCAAATTCTTTTTTTCTTTGCGAATATATTCACGTTTGAAAAGAGTTTCGATGATAGCGGCACGAGTAGAGGGTCTGCCAATGCCATTTTCTTTGAGCGCATCTCGGAGTTCATCGTTATCAACCAATTTACCAGCAGTTTCCATGGCTCTCAGCAAAGTTGCCTCAGTGTGCGGCTTGGGTGGCGAAGTCCATTTTTCGGCCAATGTTGGTTCGTGTGGTCCACTTTCGCCTTTTACAAACAATGGTAAAGTGCGTTCTTCTTCCTCCTCTTCTTTATCCTCGGAAGTAGCTTTTGCAAACACAACTCGCCATCCAGGTTCAAGAATTTGTTTACCATTCACCTTAAATTCTATAGTTTCTACTTCACCCAAAACGGTAGTAGTAGAAATCTTGCATTCTGGATAAAAATTGGCAATAAACCTGCGAGCCACCAAATCAAAAACAGCTCTTTCGGTATCTGTTAGCGCAGTTGGATGGATTCCGGTTGGTATAATGGCATGGTGATCAGTTACTTTTGCATTGTCAAACACCTTTTTTGTTTTGGGAAGTTTTATTCCCATCAATGGCTTTGTAAGTAAATCGTAATCTTTAATACCTTTCAGAATATCAGGTACTTTTGGGTAAATATCGTCTGTCAAATAGGTTGTGTCTACACGAGGATAAGTGGTTACTTTCTTTTCGTAAAGACTTTGAATAATTTTCAGGGTTTCATCGGCCGAATAGCCAAACTTTTTGTTGCACTCCACCTGCAATGAGGTCAAATCGAACAAGCGTGGTGCCGATTCATTTCCTTTTTTGGTAATAATATCAGTAACCACAAAATCGGCAGTACGAACAGTTGCAAGAAAGGCAGTTCCTTCTTCCACACTTGAGAATCGACCTTTGGAAGCCGAAAAAATGGTCTCGCGGTATACGGTTTTAAGTTCCCAATAAGCTTCAGGCTTGAAGTTTTCAATTTCTAGCTGACGATTTACAATCAATGCCAATGTAGGGGTTTGAACACGGCCAATGGAAAGCACCTGACGATTTTTGCCATATTTGAGCGTATAAAGTCGTGTAGCATTCATTCCCAGCAACCAATCGCCGATAGCGCGCGAAAGTCCAGCTTCATAGAGCGTTTGGTATTTACTTTGGTCTTTAAGTTTTGTAAAACCTTCACGAATAGCCTCTTCTGTCAAAGAAGATATCCACAATCGCTTCACGGGGCATTTGCACATCGCTTTTTGCATTACCCAGCGCTGAATCAATTCACCTTCCTGGCCAGCATCACCACAATTAATCACCTCATCGGCATTGGCCATTAAAGTTTCAATAATTTTGAATTGCTTTTGGATACCGCCATTGTCCATCACTTTGATGCCAAACCGCGGTGGAATCATTGGTAGATGGCTCAATGCCCATGGTTTCCAATCGGGTGTATATTCATGCGGTTCCAATAATCCGCACAAATGACCAAAAGTCCAAGTTACCTGATATCCATTTCCTTCAATATATCCCTCTTTGCGGATTTTAGCACCCAACACTTCAGCAATATCACGTGCCACACTCGGCTTTTCAGCTATACAAACAATCATTTTATCAGTTATCAGTTAGCAGTTATCAGTTAGCAGAATTAAGAATTTGTCCACAGATTACACAGATTGACACAGATTGAGTGTTAACCGTTGATTGATAACTGTTGACTGATAACTGTTAACTGATAACTTTTCTACGCAAAAGTACAGAAATTCTTCCAAAAAAACAACCCTCAAAGGCGAAGGTTTTCGAATTCCGTATTTAGCATTATTTTATAAAATATCTTTTCACCTTATATATTAGGCTCTTGTAAAAAAGTATCATTCTTTTACTTTTGACTTTAATAATTGATTTCTACAATTGTAAAAAAAGTTTTATCTTTGTACCCTAAAACTATCATAGGGGTATAAGTGTTTAAGGTAAAATAATTAATCAAGAAAATTGTTGCATGTTTCAAAATCAGAAAATAACAAAAGACATTGTATATGTAGGTGTTAACGACCGTCAGAAGCACAAATTTGAAAATATGATTCCCATTCCTCATGGAGTTTCGTATAATGCTTATTTAATTGTGGATGAAAAAGTAGCTTTAATTGATACAGTTGATATTAGTTTTGGCGATGTATTTATAGATAAAATCCAATCACAACTTCAAGGAAGAAAAATTGATTACCTCATAATCAATCATATGGAACCTGACCATTCAGGATCTATCCGAATGATACGGAAGTATTATCCTGATATGACCATAATAGGAAATGCAAAAACATTAGCCATGGTCGAGGGTTTTTACGGCGTTGTAGAAAACATGAAGGAAATTAAAGATGGTGAAGTTTTTTCACTTGGCAAACATAAACTTCAATTTTACCTCACTCCCATGGTGCATTGGCCTGAAACCATGATGACATACGACCAAACCGACAAAGTGCTTTTTTCGGGCGATGCATTTGGTGCATTTGGTACTTTGGATGGTGCTGTAATTGACTCAAACTTAAATGTTGATAATTATTGGAGTGAAATGGAACGCTATTATGCCAATATTGTTGGAAAATATGGTGCTCCTGTGCAAAAAGCATTGAAAAAACTTACACCTGTTCCTTTCGAAATTATTTGCAGTACGCATGGTCCAGTTTGGAAAGAAAACATTAGTGAAGTTGTAGATATTTATGACCAACTTAGTCGCTATGAAGGTGAGGAAGGCGTTGTCATTATTTATGGTTCCATGTATGGAAATACTGAATTAATGGCCGAAACAGTGGCGCAAGGGTTGGCACAAGCTGGAATTAAAAATATTATCATTCACAATGTTTCAAAAACAGATTCATCATACATTTTACGTGATGTATTCAAATACAGAGCTTTAATAGTGGGTAGTCCAACCTACAGCAATGAATTATATCCTGAAGTAGAATCATTGTTACGCAAAATAGAAATCCGTGGTGTGAAAAATCGCGTGTTTGGTTATTTTGGCTCATATACTTGGGCTGGAGCAGCAAATACACGTTTGGCTACTTTTGGAGAAACAATGAAATGGACAATGGCGGAAATTTCTGTAGAGGAAAAACAAGGTTTGAAGATAGACAATTATCAGGCTTGCCTTGATTTGGGTCGCCAGGTGGGTGAAATGGCTAAAATTCCGTTCGTAATTATCCCGCATTGCGTATAATCCCTTAGATCCCACGAAGGGTGACTTTAAGACCATTTCTGTTAAATAAAAATCAAAATAGCTATCGGGAGTATATCGCAAATGATATTTATTAATCCTTTTTGTTAGGTAGGTTTTTATACTAGCAAAATTGTAAATAGTAAAACTTGTCCGTCCATTGACGGATGACTAAATAGTAAATGATTATTATGCTAGAACTTACACTTATAACGCCCACCTTTTTATTTTCGGCTATATCACTGATACTGTTGGCTTTCACCAATCGATTTCTTTCTTATGCGCAATTGGTGCGTACGTTGAAAGACCGCTACATGGATGATCATTCAGCCATCACTCGTGCACAAATAATGAATTTACGAAAGCGGCTTAATCTGACTAAAAACATGCAACTTTTTGGAGTAGCCAGTCTATTAATGTGCGTTGTCACCATGTTTCTAATTTATATTGGACTACAAACTATTTCTGCTTATGTTTTTGGGTTTGCCATACTTTCATTAATAATATCCCTTGCTCTTTCTGTTTGGGAAATACAAATTTCTGCCAATTCGCTCAAAATATATTTGAGTGATATGGAACAAAAATAAAGAGTTGAAGAGTTTGAAGATTTAAGATTTGAAAATTTGAGAGTTATGCAGTATAGCTAACAACCACAGAGTGGTTAAACTTGTCTACCGACAGGCAGGTGTGATTAGCCATGTATGAAATGCATGGATTGAAGCATGGTTTTAATTGCATTAATTAATTTAATTTCCCATTTGGAGTCAATAATATGAACAACGGATTTGTACGTGTTGCAGCAGCCATTCCCGAACTTCGGGTGGCAGATTGTGCCTTTAATGTGGCCAGAATCGCTGATTTGGTGCTCAAAGCTGAGAAAGAAAAAGTGCAGCTCATCTGCTTTCCCGAATTGTCGATTACCAGCTACACCTGTGCCGATTTGTTCATGCAGCAGCAATTGCTGATTGATGCTGAAAAGGCCGTCAACGAGCTTCAATTGCTGACTTTTTCTACCACAGCCGTCATTGTGGTAGGCATGCCAATACGATTTCAAAACCAACTTTTCAACACAGCTGTCGTATTGCAAGGTGGTCATATATTGGGAGTTGTGCCAAAAATAAATTTACCAAACCACAATGAATTTTACGAGAAGCGTTGGTTTACTTCTGGCGCAAACATCAATTCTCAAACCATTTTATTGTCCGGCGAACAAATCCCTTTCGGCACCGATTTATTATTTTCCGACCGAAAATTCACTTTCGGTATTGAATTGTGCGAAGACCTTTGGGTACCCATTCCTCCAAGCACGCAACTAGCACTTCATGGTGCTGATATTATTCTCAACCTATCGGCCACCAATGAACTAATCGGAAAGCATCAATACCTTCGTCAACTTATTGAGCAACAATCAGCTCGTTGCCTTTCGGGCTATGTGTACGCCTCTGCAGGTGCTGGAGAATCTACCACCGATTTGGTTTTTGCGGGAAATGGAATTATTGCAGAAAACGGGAAAATTATTGCCAATGGCGAACGCTTTTCCTTTGACCCACAGTTGATTGTAAGCGATATTGATATTGACCGTTTAAATGCCGATCGCTTGCGAAACACAAACTTTGCCAATGATAAATCGGCTCGCAACTATCGCACCATAAAGATTGAGGATGCTCATTTTACTCATTTCGACTTAGCGCGCACTTTCAACAAACATCCATTTGTGCCTCCACTAACATATAGGGAAGATAGTTGCAACGAAATTTTCTCCATTCAAGTGGGCGGTTTGGCCAAACGATGGCTGCATACAAAAGCAGAAAATGTGGTGTTGGGGATTTCTGGTGGGCTGGATTCTACTTTGGCGTTGCTGGTGTGTGTAAAAACGGCCGATAAGCTCGGATTTGACCGAAAACGCATTATTGGCATCACCATGCCCGGTTTTGGAACTACCGACAGAACTTACCAAAATGCTGTAAATCTGATGAAAGCTTTGGGAATTACCATGCTAGAAATTTCAATCAAAGAGGCCTGTATCCAACACTTTAAAGATATAAACCACGACCCACAATTGCACAATATCACCTACGAAAATACGCAAGCGCGCGAACGTACCCAAATATTGATGGATATTGCCAACAAACACAATGCTTTGGTGATTGGTACTGGTGATTTATCGGAATTGGCTTTGGGTTGGGCTACTTACAATGGCGATCACATGTCGATGTATGGCGTAAACAGTGGCGTTCCTAAGACTTTGGTGCGTTATTTGGTAGCTTGGGCTGCACACCAGTTCGACCATGCTTCTGAAGTGATTCTGTTGGATGTGATTGACACGCCTGTAAGTCCGGAATTACTACCAGCCGATGGAAATGGCGACATTGCCCAAAAAACCGAAGAGATTGTAGGTCCATACGAATTGCACGATTTCTACTTGTACTATTTTGTCCGTTTTGGGTTTTCACCCACCAAAATACTTTTCCTTGCAAAAAATGCTTTTGCTGATATTTATACTGATGAGGTGATTGAGAAATGGCTCAATATTTTCATGAAACGATTTTTCGCCCAGCAATTTAAACGATCCTGTATGCCTGATGGACCCAAAGTAGGTTCTATAAACCTGTCGCCACGTGGCGATTGGCGGATGCCTAGTGATGCGGTGTGTTTCGAGAATTTAAACTTATAGTTTGATTTATTTTCTCATCTATTGATTACTTCCAATCCAGCATTCAGCCAAATATCAACGTCATTCGTATAGTTTTGTTGCAAATTATATGCTTTATCACGTTTTTTCCCCAATCGCACAATTACGGCGTCGAGCTCGGGAACCACAAAAATGTATTGACCAAGAATTCCACGCATATAGGGAATCTTTAAACCCTTATAATTGGCAATCCAGAACTGATAACCATAAAACTCACAAGGTCTAGGTTTTACTGAAACGCTTTCACTGTCAGTGGTTTTTGGTGTATATTGCAACCACGAAGCTGGCGTTGTAGCTTGGCGAATATAATTGGAATCGACCACCACGGCTCCGTCCCACTCGCCCTTGTTGAGCACCAATTGTCCCAACCGTGCAAAATCGCGCGCATTGGTGTTGAAGCAACAATATGCTTTTTCCATACCATCTTTTCTGTCCAAGCTCCACATTGCATCTTCTTCGGCTTGAATTGGAGTCCATATTTTTTGAGAAGCATAATCGGAAATTTTCTTTCCTGTCGCTTTTTGAAGCAAAAATGCCAACATCTGAGAAACGCCACTTTGGTAATTAAACCTCACCCCTGGTTTCTCAATCAACTTTTCTGTTAGCGTCAAATTCCAAAGATCTTTGCCATAATACGCTTCGGTAGTTTTTGAGAAAAGCGTGCTGTGCGATTCAACCCATTCCACACCTGCACTCATGGTTAGTAAATCCTTTATCGTCAAAGCTTTTCCTTCAAAAGAGTTCCATTCTGGTAAAAAATCACTTACGGGTTGGTCCACACTTTTGATTTTCCCATCTGAAATGGCACATCCCACCAAAAGCGAAATAATACTTTTGGACATTGAAAAAGAATTACTTAAACTCAGCGGACTGTAATTGCCCCAATACTGTTCAAGAATAATCTTTTTGTGTTGTATAACTATGAATGCAACCGTTTCGTATTTATCAAAATCTGGAGTAAACTCGGGTGCAATTTGTTTGTTATCAATGTCTGAAGCAAATTCCCATGGATGTGGATTATCAGCTTTAACTATCCTGTTATTGAATATAGTGTATTGATTTATTTTTGGCATTTGATGAATTAGTGCCTTGTGAATGTAATAATTAGATGGTAGAAGTAAGTATGTAATTGTACATAAAAAAACCGCTAGAAAGGAAAAAAGAAATACTTTTGAAAGTGAAAGATTTCTGGAAGATTTCATAACCGAATTATTTTAAGTGATTATAAATATAGTTATAAACGGAAAATAGTATAGTGGAGGATACTTGGAGTGCGACTTAAAGCCGCACAATACCCTTCAAAGCAATTGCCACCACAGACCTATCAGTTTTCAAAAACCTGTTAGGTCTTTTTCCTACACAGTCAAGCTTCAACTACCATTAAACAATATTCCCCAAAAGAAAAACATCTTTTGGGGAACAGTTTTTAATCTTTACACTGTTTTACTTTGCACTGATAACCAATACAATAGATAATAACTAATTGAAATGCGAAACCAATAACATTCTAGCACTTAATATTCAATTCATTCAACACTAAACGAATTTTCTCGTAGGTTTTAATTGTATTGGGTACCAATGGCAATCGCAATGTATTATCAATAAAGCCCATAACAGCCAACATACTCTTCACGCCGGCGGGATTTCCTTCGACAAAAAGCAATTGAATCAACTCGTTAAAATGGTGGTGAATTTGGCGTGCACTTTTATAATCACCTTGCAGCGCCAAACGTACCATGCGGCTGAATTCGCTAGGAAAAGCATTACCAATCACAGATATAACGCCTACAGCACCCAAAGTAATCAGTGGAAACGTGATGCCATCATCGCCCGAAATTACCATAAAATCAGCAGGTTTGTTTTTGATAATTTCATCAATTTGAGTGAAATTACCCGATGCTTCTTTGATAGCACATATTATGGGAAATTCCTTGGCAAGACGCAAAGTGGTTTCAGCAAGCATATTTACGCCCGTACGCCCCGGCACATTATAAAGTATCACCGGAAGCGGCGAAGCTTTAGCAATGGCTGCATAGTGCTGATATAAACCTTCTTGCGATGGTTTATTATAATATGGCGTTACTGATAAAATTGCGTTTATACCGCTAAAATCTGATGATTTTAGCTTTTCAACCACTGCTTTGGTATTATTACCTCCCACGCCTAAAACGATTGGAAGTCGTCCTGCCGCACAACGTATTATAAAGCTTGTAATATCTTCTTTTTCTTGTTCAGTAAGTGTTGGAGTTTCGGCAGTAGTTCCGCATACCACCAAATAATCAGTACCGCTTTTCACTTGATGCTCCACCAAACGGGCCAAGGCATCATAATCTACCGATTCATCATTTTTAAAAGGTGTTATCAGCGCAACACCCATTCCTGTCAGTTTATTGTTGATCATCTTTTGGATAACTTCATTTATTTTGCAAAAGTAAGCTTTTAATCGGTTGTTTGTATGCTTTTCAGATAAAAAATTATCTGATTATATAGGTAAATTTCGTCAATAGGATTTTCTTCTTCATCCATTGTCGATTTTATACTTTCCATATCCAACATAAAATCATAAATTGGCAGTTCCGTTTTTCTTAATCCAGTTTTGCAATATGCATTGGCATACAATGCAATATACTCTAAAGGATAATGGAGTTGAAGCGACAAATCAATCAATAAATCAAATTGCAAATTCTCCAATTCCCTAAAAAATGCCGGATCGGGTTTATGAAAAAAATCAGTTTGTTGATGATGTAAAATCCTGAAATCGGGAAGTATTGCCGATGTCACTTCTTTTTTGTCGATAAAACCCCAAGCGGACACTTTTTTACCATCTTGCTGCAATGATTGTATGATTTTTCGAATGTTGGGATTTTTTTCGTTATAATCACTCTCAAACAATATAAGCACTGTTTTGGCTTTGTCGTAACTCACAAAACGATGCTCGCGTTCGGTAGTATTCAAATAATTCTGAGCACGTTTTTTAAACAAAAAGTTATTAATATAATCCTTTATCTTATTCATAATCAACTATTGATATTCTAATAATAATTACATGTTTATCATTTCCAAAAATTCGTTTTCACTCAACAATTTCACTGCCAACTTTTCAGCCTTCTTCAATTTTTCTGGCCCCATATTTTCACCGGCCAATATATACGAGGTTTTGGCTGATACACTTCCCACATTTTTCCCTCCATTTTGTTCAATCATGGTTTTGTATTCGTCGCGCGAATGTTGAGAAAAAGTCCCGCTAATCACTATCGACAAACCAGCCAATGAAGTTCCATGCGATTGCATTTTTTCGTCAGACAAGCGCATTTGTAATCCAAAAGCTTTCAGACGATCTAATGTTTCAATATTCATTGCATCAGCAAAATACTGCACTACACTTTGGGCAATTCGCTCACCAATTTCATCCACCGCTATTAATTCTTCGAAAGAAGCTTTTTCCAATACTTCAATATTTTTGAAAGCAAAAGCTAGTTTCTTGGCAATTGTTTCACCTACAAAACGAATTCCAAGAGCAAATACCACACGCTCGAACGGAATTTCCTTGGATTTCTCGCAACCAGCCTGAATATTATAAGCCGATTTTGTTCCCATCCGTTCCAATCGAATCAAGTCGGGTATTTTAAGTGCATAGATATCCGCAATGTTGTGCAACAAGTTGTTTTGATACAATAGATTGATTGTTTCGCTTCCGAGTCCATCAATATTCATGCCTTTCCGACTCACAAAATGCTCCATTTTTCCTTTTATCTGTGGTGGACAAGCATTTTCATTGGGACAATAATGGGCGGCTTCACCTTCATATCGCACCAATGCTGCGCCACACTCGGGACAGCTTTTTATAAACCGTACTTTATCGCCCAACATAAATCGGGCTTCTTTATCCACAGCCGTTATTTTAGGGATAATTTCGCCGCCTTTTTCCACAAATACCATGTCACCAATGTGCAAATCGAGCGCTTCGATAATATCAGCATTGTGCAGCGAAGCACGTTTCACGGTTGTTCCCGAAAGTTGCACGGAATCCAGATTGGCCACCGGCGTAACTGCCCCTGTCCTACCCACTTGGTACGAAACTGAATTCAAACGGGTAACTGCTTTCTCGGCCTGAAACTTATAAGCAATTGCCCAACGAGGTGATTTGGCTGTAAATCCAAGGTTTTTTTGTTGACTTAAAGAATTGACCTTTATCACAATACCGTCTGTGGCTACTGGCAAGTTTTTACGTTCAATGTCCCAATACTTGATAAATTCAAAAACGTCCTCAAGGGTTTTGCAAACGCGTGTAGCATCCGAAATTTTCAAACCCCACGCATTGGCGATTTGCAGGTTCTGGTAATGCAAATCTGCAGGCAAATTTTCGCCAAGCATATAATAGAAATAGGCGTCCAACTTACGGGAAGCCATCATTGCCGAATTTTGAAGTTTTAACGTACCCGATGCTGCATTACGCGGATTGGCAAAAAGCTGCTCTTCCTGGGCCTCACGTTCACGATTCAGGTCATCAAATACTGCCCATGGCATGAGTATTTCACCACGTATTTCAAATTTGGGAGGAAAATTTCCTTTCAAACGCAAAGGAATGCTGCGAATGGTTTTCACGTTTGCTGTTACATCATCGCCTTTCTCACCATCTCCGCGCGTTACAGCCCGCACCAGCAGACCATTTTCGTAAGTAACCGAAATTGATGTGCCGTCATATTTCAGTTCACACACTAATTCAAAATCCTCATTTAATCCACGTCGCACACGGTCATAAAAATCGCTCACTTCGCCTTCCGAATAGGTATTGCCCAACGAAAGCATCGGGTAGACATGCGCTACTTGCTCAAAGCCGCTACTAATATCACTTCCAACACGTTGCGTAGGCGAATGTGGATCGGCAAACTCAGGATATTGCTCTTCCAACGCCTGTAATTCTCGAAGCAAGGTATCAAACTCAACATCGGAAATTGTGGGTGTCGACAACACATAATAATTATAATTGTGCTGCTCAAGTTCTCGACGAAGATTTTCTATTTGAGATTGTACCATATTTTTTGAATAAAGGCTAGCCTTTTTTTTAATTTGCAAAAATACTAAAATTAATTGAAGCTACGCAAAACTAAATTTAGCAAAAAACGAGAATTGATATTTGTTACATCTTATTATATACAACAAAACCTTCAATCAGAAGGTTTTGTTGTATATAAATGAAAAGGTGAAGGTATTATAAACCTTCATTTCTATTTATTTCGTCTGACACTTGTTGTAAAATAGTACTAACTTCTTTTACTATAATACTCAAATCAATTTCTTCAATATGGTCTAATTCAAACCTTTCGAGCATTCTGATTTTATCTTTCAATGATACAATTCCCATATTATCGATGCTAGGTTTTAATTTATGGGCCAATTTTCGAATGCCTTCAATATTATTATTTTCATAATCAACACTAAATTGAATTATAGCTTGATTCGAAGCATTCAAAAATACCTCTAACATTTTATTGACAAATGATTTATCGCCACGACTTATTTCAACTAAATCCTTTAAATCATATAAAGGATGAATAATCTCTTGGACATTTATTTTTTTGTTTAATCGTTGGAAGGATTTAGTGTACATTTCAATTTTGCGATACAAATCTTCTTCTCTATATGGCTTGATCAGGTAATCGTTCATGCCAACAGCAAGATACAAATCAATATCGTGTTTGAAAGCATTGGCTGTCAGTGCTATAATAGGGATTTGCTTTCCCAGAATGTTTCTTATCTGTTTTGTGGCCTCCACTCCATCCATTTCTGGCATTTGAATGTCCATCAAAACCAAATCGAATTCATTTTCCTTAATCTGTTTGATAGCTTCCAATCCATTTTCGGCTTCAGTTACTTTACAACCCACATAATTAAGACTTTGAATAGCAATAAAACGATTCATCTCATTGTCTTCTACCAGCAAAACTTTGATGCCAACAAAATAATTTGGCACAACCGATATCGTATTTTTATCTACCAATTTCGACTCATCGCCAATTGGGAAATTAAGTTCAAAGGAAATTTGTGTTCCCTTCCCCTTTTGACTTTTTGCAACTACTTTTCCACCCATTAATTGCACCAACTCTTTGGTGATACTCATTCCCAGTCCGGTACCTTCAAATTTCCTATTAAAGTCACCATCCTCTTGTGAGAATTTATCAAATAATTTGTTTAAAAACTCATCGCTCATTCCAATTCCAGAATCATTAACCTCAAAAAGCAAACGTTGATAAGACTTATTAGAGTCTTTCACCGAAATTTTTAGTTCAATAGATCCTTTCTCAGTAAACTTCAAAGCATTGCCTATCAGATTGATGAGTATCTGTCTTAATCGTCCAGCATCACCAATTAACGAACGGTTAATCTCTGGTGATTCAACAATATTAAGTTCAAGGTTTTTCTCCTTGGCCTTGGAATATAAAATACTCCACACATCACTGGCAACTGCAGAAATACTAAAGTTCTTGTTATCCAGCTCGAATTCACCAGCTTCAATTTTGGACATGTCCAAAATATTATTTATGATGGTAAGCAAATGAAATGCAGCTGTTTCCGAATGATTAACATATGATTTTTGGCGAGGTGTCAAATTCTCTTTTCCCAGCTCACGAACCATACCGGTTATCACATTTAATGGTGTTCGGATTTCATGACTCATATTTGCAAGAAATACTTCTTTGGCTTTTGAGGCATCCTCAGCTACTACAATGGCTTGTTCCAATTCTTTTTCAAGTTTCTTCTGATTGGTAATATCCAAATGTATACCAATTGAACCAATTAGCTCATTATTATCATTATAATTTGGAGCACCACTTACAAACCACCATCTTTGTTCTCCATTTTTATTCTTCACAGCTAATTCATAACTATCCGATAGACCTTGGTGTCTATTTTTTAATTTTGAATCTAATAGTCGTTCTTCAGCCGAAGAAAAAAGAAAAGTAGCCGTTTTCATTGACAGTAATTCTTCATTACTATAGCCGGAAATATTGCAAAAACTTTGATTTGCATACATAATATTTTCTTCTAAATCCACTTCAATTATTCCCAAGTCCATGTTAGATATGATATTACGATACTTTTCTTCCTGCAACATCAAAAGTGAGCCACTACGTTTTCTTTCTCTGACGTTAACAAGCATTTGAGAAAAAACTTCAAGTAATTTCTTCTCTTTATCAGAATAAGTATGATATTCTTTCAGCGAATCAAATCCTACAAAACCTAATAATTTGCCAGAACTCATCATTGGTATGGAAATTACGCTTTTAAGACCCTGAGGTTCAAGTTTAGATTTAATACTTTCAGGGCCTTCATCTGGCAATTCCGAAACATTATCTATATGAAGCTCCTCGCCTTTTAGATGTTTCCCCAACGAATATGGAATTTCTTCTAGTGGAATATCTTGAGAAATATCAATTTCAGGTTCTACTCCGTTGGCACACCACTCATAAGTATTTGAAGTAGTATTGTTTACAAAATCATAATCGTAAATATACGCGCGATCTGCACCTACAAATTCACCCAATTCTTTGAGCGAACTTTGAATGGTAGATTCAACTTCTAAAAGATTAATATTGATATAAACCGAAGATATTTTTATAAGTATCTCCTGCATCTTCACTTGCTGTTTGATAACCTCTTCGCGTTGCTTACGATAGGTAATATCACGTATAATACAAGTTGTTCCTGTTTGCACTCCATGCTGGTCATTTAGTACTGTAGCATGAAGTTCATACCAGAATCTAGATTTAGGCGTATCCAGATAGTATTCAACTTTAGTAAATTTACGGCTTTTTATGCAAAATAATAATGCATTCTTAATAATAGTTTGTGCTGGTTGTGGTAGTGGAATATCATCATAAGGTCTACCCAAAAAAGGTTTGGGATCCAAAATTAATTCACCACCCTCAGGCATATGATATTCATTTAAAACTAAATTATTGTCCAATACATAAACAATATCGCTCATACTGGCAATTAGTGAAGCTTTACGTTCTTCACTAGTTCTCAATGCATCTTCGGCTTGTTTTCTATCAGAAATATCACGTGTTACTCCTTGAATTCCAGTTGCAGTACCAAATTCATCTCTTAAGATTGACATGTTAATTTCAGCCCAGAATGTGCTTTTATCGGAGCGATAATGTTCAATCTCTAATTTCAGTGTTCTATTTTTATCAGTTTTTGGGTCTTTTTCCTTTGCCATTTCCAATGAAAATTCGGTAAACATTTTCTCTAATGACTTTGGAGTAAATTTTTCATTTAGAGGCCTACGTATTTGTATATCAATAGGCTCTCCATATAATTTTTCGGCTGATGGACTTAAAAAAGTCAAATTAAAATGCATGTCTGAAGTCCAAATAATATCCAACATATTTTCAGTAATACGTCGGTATTTTTTTTCATTCATTTGAAGTTCTACTTCTATTTGTTTTCGTTTGGTTATATCTTCAAAAATATAGAAACGGCCATAGTATTCGTCATTTTCACCACGTATTTGTGTTGTAAAACGATGTACTGTTCTCCCCTCCGTAAATACAATATCATCTTCCAGGACTATACGATTGTTTTCAAATTGAAGTGGTTTGCATGATTCCGTAAAAGCTGGCACATCAGCCAATACAGACAAACAATGAGGAATAATATCATTATTGTTCAATTCACCAAGTTGCATCCGTTCAGCCAAATGTTCGATTCCCCAAATTTGGCAAAATTGATGATTAAAGTATAAAATTTTATCAGTGCGATTATCTACAACTAAAAACCCCAAAGGAGACGAATTTGACATCAATTGCAGAAGCGATTGATTCCACCGAAGCTCTTCTTCAGCTTTCTTTCGTTCAGTAATATCTCGAGTAATACCATGGTAACCAATAATTTCGCCTGCTTCATTATAATGCAAACTGGAGTTGGCCTCAGTCCAGATCCAACTTCCATCTTTACAAAGTTGTTCGAGCTCTAAGTGAACAGTACCCGTTTTTATTCCATTTTTTTCTTCAGCAATTCGTTTTGCATTTATTTGTTTCACATGTTCCACACCCTCTGGTTTGAGTGAATTCCAAAGTGGTTTTCCAATGGCTTCATCTTTTGTAAAACCGCGCATTCGTTCATCGGCAGGGCTAATATAATCACAAATAAAATCGCTATCCAAATGCCAAATTACGTCACTGGAACTTTCGGTCATAAAACGGAATTTCTCTTCACTTTCTTGTAGCGCTAATTCAGCTTTCTTCCTTTCCGAAATATCTCTCGAAATGGCTACTATAAATCCTTTTCCATTTATATCAACATATTTAACCGTCACTTCTACAGGAAATTCTTCTCCCGTTTTTTGATTTTGATTTATTCCTTCGGTAGTTATGAAATCCGATTTTTTAAGTTCATCCACATGCTTTTTCCATGCTTCCATTGTTGGATAAATAACCAAATAATCCGTTACTTTAAAATTTTGAACTTTGTCTACTGGAATTCCTAAACGTTCACTTGCTATTTTATTTAAATAAAATAGTTGTCCATCTTCGGTATTAACCTGAACAGCATCAGATATATTATCAAATAAATTTAAAAAAACCGACAATTGTTCTTGTATCTTTTTTCTTTCGGTATAATCAATGCTAATGCCCACTAAACCTATAATTTCCCCCAATTCGTTTTTCAAAGGAAGTTTAGATATAAGTGCCCAGTTATCATTGCTTACATGTTTTTCAACACCTAAAATTGGTTTATTCAACAATAGAACCTCTTGGTCTTCAATCATTGTATTTTTAGCAATTTCTGCTCCATAAAGGTCTAAATCTGATTTTCCAAGCACATCTGATTCGTGTTTTATACCAAGATGCTTAAGCTCAGAGACATTTGCCAAAGTTTTTCTATATTCAAGATCCTTTGCATAGATATTGATCGGAATATTATCGATGATTGTACGTAACAATTGTCTTTCTTCGGCCAGCTTTTTTTCAGTCTCCTTGCGCAGATTATCTTCAATTGATTGAGATAGAATTTTACCCAAAAAATTCACGACAAAACGAAACTCATTTTTAAAAACATGCTCAAAAGGTTTTTTTCGCCCAAGAATCAAGAAACCATATTGTGACAAATAATATACATAATAGATATTCTCGTTGTATTTTAATTCATAAAAGTCTTCTGATTTGTCTTTTTCTGAATTAATTATCGTGTCTTTTAAGTACTCCCATGCTTCATTTTTTTTAAAAATATACGGAAAAACCTGTTTTTCAATAAGATTAGAGTTACTATTTTGAATAACTCCAGCCATAAAGCAATTAAGCTTACGAATATAAATTGGCAAAATACTATTTATTACATCATTGTCCGTCTCTTTTGATTCTACACAAAAAATCAGTTCCAATAACACCTCTGTTTTTAAATTATCTGCATCCATAAAGCTACAAAACGGTTTAAATTTAAAATTCTAAATAAAAATAACACAAATATTTTTCAAATCATCAGCACAAGGAGTTGAAATTACTTTCAATTTCATTAATCTGCAAATATAAAGATATTTTGCTTTTAAAATTGCAATCAAAACAGTTAATTTATGACTAAATGATTATTATATATCGAAAAAACAGTATTTTTAAATCTCGAATTGAAATTCAAAATAAATATTATATCAAACACATCATTTTGATATAGAATTGTTTTCCAATCAAATACCCAAATAATAATATGTCTATTTAGAGAATTAGTGATGTTTTATAAAAATAAATTAAGAAAATAGGAGTATATCTACTAAAAATGAATATATTTGCAGTCATGAATGTATTCAGTTTGTAACAATACTCAACCAACAATAATACTTATGGCGTTCTATCAATTCTATAATCAGCAAAAAGTAAATACTTCAATAGAGGAGATATGGGATTTTATTTCTTCACCTAAAAATCTGAAGGAAATTACGCCCAACTACATGGGTTTTGATATTATGCACACTTATCAGCCCTCTGAAAAAATGTATGAAGGAATGATCATTGGCTACAAAGTAAGCCCATTGCTTGGGATTAAAACGACATGGTTGACAGAAATTACACACATTCAAGAAAATAAGTTTTTTATCGATGAACAACGAATCGGTCCTTATACAATGTGGCATCATCAACATTTTATAGAACCCATCGAAAATGGAGTACTGATGACCGATATTGTTACTTATCAGCCACCTTTTGGATTTATTGGAGCCATAGCCAACAAATTAGTGATTCATTCTAAAGTTCGGCAAATATTTGAATATCGGACGATTGCTTTAGAAAAACGATATGGAATATTTATGGAAACAAATAAATAAGGTTATCTTACAAATTAAAGAACTATTTCTAAAATACAAATACTTATTTTTGGTATTTGTTTAGCATATTTGTTTAGATTATAAGTTAGAATTTGGGCATGGATTTTAAAACTAAAAAGTTGTAGTATAGGTTTTCATTCATCGTGTCGATATACAAATCCTAATAATAAAATAATTAATTACTTAGGAATTAATTTGCAATATAAAAAACATGATTATTCAGTTTATATTCAATAAACTTATTGTGTTTTTATTATTCTAAGCAGAGTTTTTTATGGATTTAATCACATGCTAGAATACAAAATATTGGACTTGAAAAATATTGTTGAAAAAACATATATAATTTTAAACAATTTGACACCCGATTACGTTAAGACAATATATAGTTACATATCATCACTTAAACAAGTAATTTACAATCAACCAAATTAATTTTATTCATTCTCAATTACAAACAATAAAAAATTTCAAAACATGAAAAACGAAACTAACTTATCAAACAGAGATGCTGACACTATGAATGATTTGATGAAAGTGAATTTTTACACAGTTGGAGCATATACAATTGATGTACAAAAACGACTTTTAATACTCAACGGTGAAGCTAAAAGGCTGACTACTAAAGAATCTGAACTGCTTATTTTGTTTGCTGCCAATGCCAACGAAATTGTAGACAGACGCTATGCATTAAAAATGATTTGGGAAGATGACAATTATTATAATGCAAGAAGTATGGACGTATATATTTGCAAATTACGTAAGTTGCTTAAAGATGATCCCAAAATCTATATCATCAACATACACGGAAAAGGTTATAAATTAATGCTACCTGCTTAATTTCTTTTTAATGCACTGATTTTGATTTTAATAGACATAAAAAAAGCGTTCGGAAGTTTATCTTCCGAACGCTTTTTTTATATGAATAGTTTGAGTTTTAATCCTCAATAGCAGGAGCTACACCAGCCAATTCCTGATCCACAAGGATACGACCACAGTATTCGCAAACAATAATTTTTTTGCGCAAACGAATGTCTAATTGACGTTGTGCCGGGATTTTATTGAAACAACCACCACAAGCATCACGTTGTACATATACTACTGCCAATCCATTGCGTGCATTCTTACGAATACGTTTAAATGCTGTCAACAAACGTGGCTCAATGTAAAGTTCAATTTGTTTGGCGTGTTCACGAAGTATTTCTTCTTCATGTTTGGTTTCCGAAACGATTTCGTTCAACTCGCCTTTCTTTTGATCCAAATCAAGTTTTCGTTCAGATAATTGCGCCATTGCAATTTTTTGTTCTGATTGTTTGGTTTCCTGAGCGGCTGAAAATTCACGGATACGTTTTTCGCAAAGTTCAATTTCAAGGGTTTGAAACTCAATTTCCTTGGAAAGGTTATCGTATTCACGGTTGTTCCGAACGTTTTCTTGTTGTTCTTTGTATTTTGCAATTTTCATTCGAGCTTCTTCAATCTCGATTTTCTTACTTGCAATAATAGCTATTATATCAGCAATTTCAGTTTTAAAATTGTCCATGCGAGTAGTTAGGCCGATTATCTCGTCTTCTAAATCTTGAACTTCCAAAGGTAGTTCACCACGCAAAATTTTTATTTCATCGATTTTTGAAACCGCTTTTTGAAGCTCATAAAGTGCTTTTAATCTCTCTTCAACGGTTATTTCTTTTTCTACTTTTACTTCTGTAGCCATATTGATTACAAATAATTTATGGGATTTGTTTTAATATCTGAAATTTGGACTGCAAATGTAGTCATTTTTTCTGAAATTATCTCCAAAAAAATCTCTTTTGTGAACTGTTCACTTTCAAAATGACCTATATCTGCTATAAGAATGCGATTTTCTGCATCAAAAAACTCATGATATTTAAAATCGCCGGTTATAAAAACATCGGCTTTAGACCTAATGGCATCCGAAAGAAAAGAACTGCCAGATCCGCCACACACCGCCACCCGCTTGATTTTATTACCTAGCAAATGGGTATGGCGAATTGCCGAACAATTGAAAACTGTTTTGATTCGTTTCAGAAATTCCAACTCATCTTCCTCAATTTCCAATTCACCCACAATCCCCGCTCCCACTTCATTCCAGGCGTTTTGAAGTGGAATTATATCATAAGCCGGCACTTCGTAAGGATGCGATTTTAGTAATGCTTCCAATACTTTAAACTGAAGATATTCAGGCAGTACAACTTCAATTCTGGTTTCAGGTTCTGAATGTATCTCATTTATTTCACCCACAAAAGGGGCAGCCTTTTCATTTGCACGAAAAGTTCCTGTACCTTCCACGTTGAAACTACAGGTATCGTAATTCCCAATTTGACCTGCACCTGCTTCAAACATTGCAGAGCGCACCCTATATGAATGCAGACGAGGCACATAGGTAATCAATTTCAGCAAACCATTTGGTTTTGGTTGAAGAATGTGTCTATTTATAAGGCCAATTTTATCGGCAATTTTCCCATTCACTCCTTGCAATACATTGTCCAAATTGGTATGGGCTGCATAAATTGCGATATCGTTTTTAACGGCTTTCACCACGCAACGTTGCACTTCATTATGACCCACCAACCGTTTTAACCCGCTAAAGATAAGTGGATGATGAGAAATAATCATGTTACATTTTTTCTCAATTGCCTCATCAATAACTTCTTCGGTAATATCGATTGTAGCCAGAACGCCAATTACTTCCATCTGTGAATTACCCACAAGAAGCCCTGCATTGTCATAGCTTTCCTGCAATGCCAACGGTGCCACTTCTTCAATAAGGTTGCAAATTGATTGTACGTTCATGTGTGAGATTTTTATTCTCCTTTTGGTACAGTGGTTTCTTCAGTTACTTGAGCTGTTTCCTCTACCTTCAAAAAATCAGTAATTTCAGCTTTTAATAGAATATTATACCAACTAATTAATTTGCGGATATCGCTTGGATAAACGCGGTCACGGTCATATTCAGGAAGCACTTCCGACATATATTTGCGGAGTAAATCGTTTGATGCTTTGGTATCTATTGAACATAGTGCACCATTTTCTTTAGTTTTCACATTTTCCAAAACCTGTCCCAAAGGAATTTCGGCATCTTCTGTAAAAATAGCTATATCGCCCAGCGATACTACTTTGTCTTTGGTGTAGGCAGGAATACGTTTGTTATCAATCAACGACTCTACTATCAACATGTTTTTACCTTGAGAGACAAGTTTAAAAAGTCCGGGTTTGCCGGGAATGGATAAGATTTCTTTTAGCATATTTTTTTTTGTAATAAATTTCGATATTTTTTTTTGACAATAGAACTTTACAAATATAGTACCATTTTCTGATTTTCAAGAGGTAATTGCTTACAATTTGAATTAAAAGTTAGTTGTTAACAATAAAACGGCTTAGCTCTTTTAAAGTTATTCGACCTTCATAAATTGCTTTTCCTGTAATTACAGCAGGAATTCCAGCTTCTAGCAATTGTTCAATATCCCCTATTGAACTAACACCACCACTGGCAATTAAATACATATTTGGTTGAGCTATTAGCATTTTTTTGTACAGTTCCAATGCAACTCCTTGCAACATGCCATCTTTACTTATATCAGTGCAAATTATTTTATCAATACCTTTGTTGATATAGTTTTTTATAAATGGCAAAAGTTCCAATTCGGTAGTTTCAAGCCAACCACCAACGGCAATTTTCTCGTCTTTTACATCGGCACCCAGAATAATTTTATCGCCTCCATATTTATTTATCCATGCCTCGAATACTTCTGGGTTTTTAACAGCTATACTCCCGCCAGTCACCATGCTAGCGCCACATTCAAAAGCAATACGTAAATCATCGTCCGATTTTAAGCCACCACCAAAATCAACTACCAAATTGGTACCTGAAGTAATCCTTTCTAAAACCTTATGGTTAACGATGTGATGCGCCTTGGCACCATCTAAATCTACCAAATGTAATCTGCGAATGCCAGCATCTGCAAACATTTTGGCCACTTCTAGCGGATTTTCGTTGTAAATGATTTTCTGGGCGTAATCACCTTGAGACAAGCGAACGCATTTTCCATCAATCAAGTCGATGGCAGGAATAATTTCTATCACGGATTATTATTAAGTGTCCTTAAATCGCCAATTGACGTAAGTTAAGAGCAGATTTGTTTCATTTTTAATGAGAACAAAAGTAGTAAAAAAGAAAGATAATGGCAAATGAATTTATATTGCCAAAGTATTAATAGCATTAAAAATAAATTTATTTCACAAAGTACATTATTAAATTTGCACTAAAAGTTAGATTACTTTGATTGCTTAATAATAATGCCTAATTTTACATCCAATTATTAAACCTTATACTGTAAACACTATCTAAGTGCTTAAAGAACATTCATTTTTAAGATTGATAATGCCCTTTTTCAAAAATATAAATTTACCACAAATGAAAAAAAAGACAACTATTTGGATTGCTGTCATTATGGTTTTATTGCTTGGTTTCTTTTTGAAACTAGCTTTCACTAAATCCTCTGATAAGGATAAAAAAGGTGACTCAAAAGAAAAAAGCCAAAAGAAAGTAGATGCTTATATTGTAAATCCATCCTTACTTATCAACGAAATATCGGTTTCGGGGTCAATACTTGCTTATGAAGAAGTGGAATTGAAAAATGAAGTGGCTGGTAGGGTGGTAATTATCAATCTTCCTGAAGGTAAATTTGTAAAAAAAGGAACACTTTTGGTAAAACTTTTTGATGAAGATTTGCAATCAAATTTAAAAAAACTGCAATCGCAATATAGTATCCAGCAACAAATATACAAACGTCAATCAGAACTATTAAAAGCCAATGGAATTAGTCAAAATGAATATGAACTATCAGGTTTACAACTAAATTCCTTGAAAGCCGACATCGAAATACAGAAAACACTGATACGAAAAACCGAAGTGTTGGCACCTTTTGATGGCGTTATCGGTTTGCGTAACATTAGTGTGGGTGCAATTGTAACTCCTTCTACCCTACTATCGACCATTCGCAGTGAAAATAAAATTAAGCTCGATTTTAGTATTCCAGAAAAATATGGATCGGCCATCAAAACAGGTATGAAAGTAAAATTCAGCATATCGAACGATGAAAAACCATACGATGCCACCGTTTTTGCAACTGAACGTGGCATTGACGCAAATACTCGTAACCTGAAAGTGAGAGCATTGGTAAATAGCCAATCGGAAAAACTAATTCCGGGTGCTTTTACTAATGTGGTACTTCGGCTCAACGAAAACAAAAATGCATTGATGATTCCTACTCAATGTATTATTCCAAAAGAACAAAATAAAAGCGTTATAATTGCAAAAAATGGGAAAGCACATTTTATACCCATAAAAACCGGCATACGAAAAACGTCACAAATTGAAGTTACCGATGGAATTCAGGTTGGCGACACGATCATTACGACTGGAATTCTATTTCTAAAAGAGGGTGCCAAATTAAGCTATTCAACCGTAAGTAAAACATTATGAGTAGTATATCCGACATTGCTTTAAAGCGCCCGATTGGTTCGATAGTCCTTAGTTTGATTATCATTTTGATGGGTGTGGTTGGCTTAAATTTCCTTGGCGTTCGACTTTATCCTGCCATCGACCCACCAGTAATCTCTGTTCAGGCAAGTTACACGGGTGCCAATGCTGAAATTATAGAATCTCAAATTACTGAACCACTAGAGAAATCAATTAATGGAATTGAAGGCGTAAAATCCATTTCTTCTCAATCGGCGATAGGAAGTAGTACCATCACTGTGGAATTTGAATTAGGAGCCGATTTGGAAAAAGCGGCCAATGACGTGCGCGATAAAGTTTCACAAGCCACGAGGCGATTGCCGCAAGATATTGATGCGCCTCCTACCGTTACAAAAGCGGATGCCAATGGAGATCCGATAATTATGCTTGCTGTTCAAAGCATTTCCATGAGCGATATAGAATTGAGCGATTATGCCGAAAATATATTGCTCGAGAAATTGCAAACCATTCCCGGTGTTAGTTCCATAAGCATTTATGGACAACAAAAACCAGCCATGCGTTTGTGGCTCGATCCAGCTAAAATGGCAGCCTATAAAATTACAGCATCAGATGTACAGGCGGCCTTAGCAAAAGAAAACGTGGAAATGCCGGGTGGAAAAATCCGTGGTAATGCTACTGAGCTAACCGTGAAAACTTACGGAAGATTGGTGACCGAAGATGATTTCAACAACCTCATTGTCAAACAAGTAGTAAGCCAAGTTATCAAGTTAAATGATATTGGCGAAGCTGTTCTGGGTTCTCAAAACGAAGAATCGGGAGCAACAATAAATGGAACAACGGGTGTGATGTTGGCAATTGTTCCGCTTCCCGGTGCCAATGATATTCAAATTGCAGACGAATTTTACAAACGGTTGGAACAAATAAAAAAGATAGCACCCAAAGGCATGGAATTGAATATTGCCCGCGATAAATCCACCTTTGTGAGGCAATCGGTTACAGACGTAATTGAAACTTTAATGATTTCAATTTTTCTGGTAGTGTTGATTATTTTCTTGTTTTTCAGAAATTGGATCATCGCTTTGCGTCCACTTATCGACATTCCGGTATCATTGATAGGTACATTTTTCATCATGTATATTTTCGATTATTCCATCAATGTGCTCACGCTTTTGGGAATAGTTTTGGCTACAGGATTGGTGGTTGATGATGGAATTGTGGTGACAGAAAATATTTTCAAGCGAATAGAACAAGGAATGGATAAGATGAAAGCTGCCGTGGAAGGAACACGAGAGATTCTCTTTGCGGTGATTTCCACTTCTTTGACGTTGGCCATAGTATTTATTCCTGTTATTTTTCTCGAAGGATTCACTGGGCGATTGTTCCGTGAATTTGGTATAGTGGTGGCTTCTGCGGTTCTTATTTCTGCCTTTGTATCGCTAACACTTACGCCGGTTCTCAACGTAATTTTGGGTGGTTCGGCTACGCATCATTCTAAATTCTATATCGCCAGTGAACCTTTTTTCTTGGGAATGGAGAAAAAGTACAGAAGAATTCTCAGCTTTTTCATTCTCAATAGATGGATTGCATTTTCAATTCTTGGACTGTGTATAGTCATCATTTTCAGCCTTTCAACTAACTTGAAATCAGAATTAGCACCGTTGGAAGACCACAGTAATATTAGAACAAGTATTACTACGCCTGAAGGAACTGAATTTTCGACTACCAAAGCTGTGGTAGACAAACTGGCCAAGATAACTTCTGAACGATTTCCAGAATCAAATTATACATTGGCACGATATGGTGGTGGAAATTCAAATGCCAGTGCCAATTCAGGTTTTATTATTTCTTTCCTTTCTGAGCCTACCGAACGGAAGGCTTCGCAAAAAGAGATATATCAGAAAATGACCAAAATCTATGATTCAATTCCTGATGCCAAAGTTATTGCAAGTCAAGAACCTACCATTTCAGCTTCCAATTCACGTGGATTACCGGTGCAGTACGTGTTACAAAATCTAGATTTTGAAAAGCTCAAATTAGTTTTGCCAAAATTTATGGAAGAAGCTCAAAATAGCACCGTATTTGGTAACGTGGACGTGAATTTGAAGTTCAACAAGCCGGAATTAAATATCACTGTGGATAGATTGAAGGCCAACAGTTTGGGTGTGAATGAAAAAGACATTTCGGATGCACTGGATTTAGCATATAGTGGTAGTCGTTACGGATATTTTTTGCAAAACAACATGCAATATTACATAATTGGTCAAGTGGCACGTGACGATAGAAGTAATCCTGGCGACATTTCATCCTTGTATGTTCGCTCCGTAGCTGGCAATATGATACAATTGGACAACTTGGTAAAAATAACGGAGAATAGTAATCCACCAATGTTATATCATTTCAATCGGTACAAATCAGCTACCATTTCGGCCAATCTTGCTGACGGGAAAACATTGGGCGAAGGAATTGACGAAATGCAGCGCATAGCCGACAAACTGTTGGATACGTCATTCACCACTGCTCTATCAGGGCCATCGAGGGATTTTGCAGAAAGTAACTCCAACATATCGTTTGCCCTGATATTGGCTTTGTTGCTGATTTATTTGATTTTAGCAGCGCAGTTCGAAAGTTTCCGCGATCCGTTTATAATTATGCTCACCGTGCCTATGGCGATTGCCGGCGCTATGCTTTCCCTCTGGATTTTTGGTCAAACCTTGAATATATTCTCAGAAATTGGTATGATACTTTTGATTGGTATTGTGACAAAAAATGGAATTTTGATAGTGGAATTTGCCAATCAGAAAAGAAAACTGGGCATGAATAGAAGAGTGGCTGCATTTGAAGCGGCATCAGCTCGTTTCAGACCCATTCTAATGACTTCCTTGGCTACCATTTTTGGAGCGTTGCCAATTGCGTTGGCATTAGGTTCAGGCTCCACCAGTCGCATTCCATTAGGAATTGTAGTGGTGGGCGGTTTATTGTTTTCACTCTTACTTACATTGTTTATTATACCAGTAACGTATATCGTGATGTCGAGTAAAAATAAAAAAATGTAGAATAATGAAATATCTGAAAAGAATAAATGTATTGAAAATAAGCTTGTTATTAATTCTTACTTTCTTAGTTTCAAGTATAAATGCTCAGCAGAAACTGACCATTGACGATGCCATCAGTATTGCATTGAAAGCCAATTTTGATATTTTGGTGGCCAAAAACGAGGCTTCAATTGCCAAAGTGAACAATACAGCTGGAAATGCAGGAATGTTGCCCACATTGGAACTTACAGGTTCGGCTAATGTTGGACAAACCAATGTGCATCAAAAACTTGCGGATGGAACTGAAAGTAATTACCCAAGCTTATCAACCACTAATTTAAGTGCTGGTACGCAACTTTCGTGGATATTATACGATGGCGGAAAAATGTTTGTGACAAAAAACAAATTGAATGAAATTCAAGCCCTCGGCGAGATGCAGTTTAATGATAAGGTCATGCAAACTTTATATAGTGTGATAGCAGCATATTATGATGTGGTAAGGCAGAATCAGCAGTTGATTTCCATCGACGAATCGTTAAAATACAGTCATGAGCGAGTGAAAATTGCTCAAGCTGGGTTTACGGCGGGTTCATTGATTAAATCGGAACTATTAATGGCAAAAATTGATTTGAATGTAGCCATGGAAAATGAAATTAATCAACAATATGTAATTGATGCGGCACGTAAAAACTTGAATGTTTACTTGGCACAAAACAATGATTCGGTATATGAAATTACCGATTCTATAGTGCTCAATTATTCACCCGACAAGTTCAGTCTGCTTCAAAAATTAAATTCGTCAAACACCAACATTTTGGCTTTTCAGAAGCAAATTGAAATTGCCCAACTGAGTTTGAAAGAAAACAGAAGCCTGTATCTGCCACAACTTGATTTTAAGGCAGGTTATTATTTATCTCAATCCACTAATTCTCATGGCGCTATAAGAAATAATTTTTCAACAGGACCTCAAGTTGGTGGTACATTGGTAGTTCCAATTTATAGTGCAGGGGAGAATAAAAGGAAAGTATCGACGGCAAAAATTATGGTTCAAAATGCTGAATATGATTTGCAGAACCTGAAATTGCAGGTGAATACTGAATTCGAAAATGCATTTACCGAATTTGAAAACCAACAACAATTGTTGAAAATTGAGAAGGAAAACAATTCATTGGCCAAAGAAAATATTCAAATATGTATAGAGCGCTTACGACTTGGGCAATCCACCTCGCTTGAAGTTCGACTGGCGCAACAGGATTATGTTCAGTCGAGTACACGTTTGATTAATTTTCAATACAACTTAAAAATTGCCGAAACGAGACTGAAACAACTTGTTTCAGCATTGTAAATTTTACCTTATCAAATTTAGCATTTATAGATTTAACTTATGGGATTAGATTTAGTTGAGATTTTAAAAATTGCACCTGCGGCTGTTATTGGGCTTACGGTTCATGAATTTGCACATGCATTTACTGCTTACAAACTTGGCGATGATACTGCTAAAAATGAAGGTAGATTAACGCTTAATCCGCTGAAACATATCGATTGGCTGGGCTTTTTTCTAATTGTGGTAGCAGGATTTGGTTGGGCAAAACCAGTAAGCTTCAATCCCAACAACCTGAAGCACAAGCATCGCGACGAGATTTTGATTTCCATAGCCGGTCCGTTATCCAACTTTGTATTGGCATTGTTTTTCTTTTTAATAGCCCGACTTCTTTTTTCTGTCGATTTTTTTCACGGAGCAACTTGGGGATTGGCACTTATCAATCTCATAATGGTTTGGGGTCTTATTAATTTCAGCTTATTTATTTTCAACCTCATACCATTGCCCCCACTCGATGGTTCGCATATTTATCTCACATTTCTGAAAGACATTCATCCCATTACGATGATGAATATGTACAAATATGGTACTATGGTGCTGTTTGCCATCATTATTGCCGAAAGTCAATTCAATATCAATATCTTACACATTTCTGAAATGGTGGGCAGCTTAAGCTCATTTTTTATCCAATTATTGGGATTTAGATAGTTCAAAGTACAACTTTGAATTAATGTATAAAGCCGACTTACAATTTAAGTCGGCTTTATTTCAATATTTCAGGTATGTTATGTTAATATCAATTTATTGAATAGCACCTGTTTCCATATTAATAGTCACATTGTTGTCTGGCGTATTGATATCTGTCCATAGTGAGCCTAACACATTACTTAAATTTTTCGAAGGATCTAGCGCATCTAATTCGATAATTTGTTGATAAACATCAGATGTCATAGTTTCATCTCCCGCAAAGTGAGCCATTGCAGCAGCTTTAAAATAAGGTGCAAAACTATGAGCGTAAAATTCTGGTACCATATACGAATTCATTAATACGTATTCAAAATATGGATCTAGGTGATCTGATAAAAATGTTTTTGCATAATTATCAAACCGTTTTCCCAATAAGGCAGTTGAGCTATACGGTTTAAAGCTAAATTCATTACCTGTAATAGTCAGTAGTCTGAAAGTACATGGATAATTTACTGTTGATCCTGTTTCTACATCAAAAATAAATTTTCCGTTGTGTTCTCTTTTAGTAATATCAGTGGCATGATAGTGCCCAGTAAAAATCATTTTCATTCCAGCATCTATCAGTTCATCTGCAGTACTTTCATAATCATCAACCACATACCCAGGATCAATTAGATTCTGTCCCATGTAATGTTCCATCAAACCTTGGTGCATCATTCCAATGACTGTTTTTCCTTCGGTCTTTGCTTTGGCTATCTGATTTATAATCCAAGTCATTGTTTCGGGTTTAATTTTTCCACCCCATAAATTTGTTGTAGTATTATTAGAATACTTATTTGCATCAATACTGATTACCCAAATACCATTAATGGGCTCATTCACATAACTTAAAGAGTTAACATCTCTTGAAATAGCATTTTTGAATCCATAATTAGCATATATAGCTGGAATTTTATCAGCTTGTACGTTTGGCACAGAAACGGTTCTATCTTTAATATATCGAAGGGCTTCTGGATTATTTACATCGTGATTTCCCACTGTAACTACTACTTTAATTCCGTTCATAGTTAGTTGCTTCAACATTCTGGAGACCGTTTCATGACTGATTTTCTCTCCATCTTTTGTCAAGTCGCCAGGAATCAGCACTAAATCTGGTCTCAGCGAAATGATTTTTACAATAGCAGCTTGTAGTATTTCCGTACTATATTTCAATAGTTTTGGATCTCTTGCAAGATAGGTTTGAAAAGCAGTTCCATCTTTCACCAATAGCGAAGGATCCATAACATGGATATCCGATAGAATAACAATTTTAACCCCTTTGTTGACACATTTTTGACTATTTGTCATTTTTTCAAATTGAGCAGAATTATCAGTTAATTCCAGCTCGTTCTGACAAGAAATGAAAAGGGTTAAAAAAAACATATAAGTAAAAACATATACTGGCTTCATAAACGTAAGTTGAAGTCATCTTGACTTTTTGTTTGTTTTAATTTTTTTGAATAATATAATCATAAAAGCTATGTAATTGAAGCTTTTCCAACTTGAAACTGTAAAATCAAACCTGTTAAGCAATGATCTGAAACTA
>Ga0247844_1001970_pt1 | contig 35173 bp, 46 predicted proteins | sample LaCtaG_FD_192421 | JGI IMG/M metagenome (GOLD analysis project Ga0247844, IMG submission 192421) | Freshwater microbial communities from meromictic Lake La Cruz, Castile-La Mancha, Spain - LaCruzMarch201714.5m_1 | ecosystem: Environmental > Aquatic > Freshwater > Lake | place: Spain: Castile-La... | reverse complement strand
AAGCACAGCAGGGGGCTGAGCGGGCTAAAGTACTGCTATAATCACAGGCTTGGCCCGGTAGCTCAGTCGGTAGAGCAGAGGATTGAAAATCCTTGTGTCGGTGGTTCGATTCCGCCCCGGGCCACCACGTTTTCGGCCAACCTGTTCTCAGGTTGGCCTTTTCGTTTGTGGGGCTCCCCTGTACACGCGGGGATCGCGCGCAATCTGCGTGTGCCTGGGTCTGGCTGAGTGGGCCGCCAAAACGGCCAGTTCGCTCCTTTTCTGCCCTCTGTTCTCTAGTAAAGAGACGCCAACTTTTACGCCACACCGCACGCATATTGCTATGTGCGACAGGGGCTTACGCGAGTGTCGATTTTTCAAGTTCGCCAGGCAACTTGGAGTAGCGGAACACAAGATCGGCGGGTTTTTCGGGCTGGGACGACAGCAAGGCGCACATCATGACGGTTTCAACCACGAGCCAATGCACGCAGTCGTAGCGGCGGCTGGCTTTTATGCCTTCATGCCCTTCTCGACGAAAGTGGACTGCTCCATCGCCATGCAGACGATTTCCGCACCGTCATGGCCGCACTCGTTGCCATCGTCGTCCATATCGTCGCCACCGCCATAGCTTTGCATGTGGAAGTGAAGTAGCCATTTGTTGCCGTGCTCGTCATCGTTATAGCAGTCGTCCGTTCCCTTCCATTGTGGGTTTGGCACGGCGATCACCACGGGTTCGTCTGGGTCGATGTACTCGCCACTGGCCTTTTCTTCGGGGGTGAGGCTATCCCACTTCTGACAGATTGAGTTCGCGTATTCGACCACTTGTCGTCCGGTCAGCGGTTTGAAAAATCCCATGTCAATCTCCTTTGAAAATTAATCGCGACGCCGTCGTGGCATCTCAAATTTCTGTCTCAACCTGCTGCCGCTGCACACGGCATCCAGTACTCCCCCGGTCGCCGGGTTGATCTCACAAGCGTGCGGTACGCATGCAGCGGCCCCTCGTACTCGGGCTTGCCTTTGTTTTCTTTCTTGATCTTGAACAGGTCGTTGGGCTTTTGGCTGTCCTGGCCCGCTTTCAGCATCACGCGCTCGGCATCGACCTTGACGCCCTTGAATGACCAGAGCGCCTTGAAGACGGCAGCCTGGCCATCAGTGCAGCGGATCGGACCGTGGGGCCAGTCATCCAGCGATACCCACCTGAAGTCCGCCGAGAAAGGGCCAAGGTACGTGGCCCAGGGTTCGGCCACCATCATCGGTGCCTGGCCCGTGTCGTAACCGATCAATGCAATCCCGCCGCCATAGAGCGTGAACCGTTCCTCCAGCGGCAACCACTCGATGCCGAGCGCAAACGGATTGCCACGGACCTCTGGTGCCTTGGGCGCGATGACCCGGATGTCGGCGCCGGCGATACGGACGCGCTCGAAGATGGACGGGTCGGACCACAGTCGGCTCAGGCTCCTGGCCAGTAGCACCGGGGAGCGCCGTGCGTCGCCCAACCGCCAGACACCATCGGCGATGTCGGTGATGCCGTCGCGGCTTTCGATTTCCAGGGCCATCCTCAGCTTTGACCGCAGCCACCCTTCGTCCAACATCATCGCCGCCCGATCGTCAGGTGTCAGCGTGATGGGACCGCATTCAGGGCACTGGCAGACCTGTCCGTCCTTGCCATCACCAACGATCTGACCGCTTTGCAGCTGGCAATACGGGCACAGCACGAAGTTGCGGCTGATGACTGTTGGCTTGATCGCTGCACCCAGGCTGGCGCAGGCCGACACCTCGGGTGGTGACAACGCCCCTCGGAATATGGGCGTGCCGCCCCGAAACAGGCGACAGACCAGCGACCACGCTACGTGGGTCGACATCGATCAGTCCTCGTAGGCGGGTTGTAGATTCGGCACATCTCCGATCGTCACCTCCTGCGCATTGAGCGTTTGACCCTTGGCCAGAATGCCCAGGGCCACCAGGTAGCCTTCCAACTGCGCCTGCAATGGCGCGTCGAACTTGTGCAGATTCAGCCGCCCTTTGCGGGTGATTTCGATGGCCACCATCTTCGCCTTCGACTTGCCGGGCTCGGGTGGGTAGTACAGATTGATCTGTGCGGCGGTGACCATCCAGTTCTCCGACAACGGGCCCGGCAGCTTTTCAGCCAACAGGTCGGTGACGCAGCGGTGGTCGCTTGCCGCCATGGCTGTGCAGTCAAGCTTCAACTGGTTGTCAGGGCTGAGCAGGCTGATCGACTTCACCTGCAGTACGTTGAAACCATCAATCTGCGCCTGCGGCACATCGAATCCCAGCCGCAGCGCCGACAAATCGAGCGTCGGCGCCTTCAATCTTTGCGCATCGAGAGTGGTGTGCAGCAGATGTTCAGCGAACGCCTTGAGCAGCATCTGGTGGTACTTGGCCCCGCCCTTGACCAGCGAGCGGGTGACGCCTGTGCGCGTCGAGTACTCCAGCACCGAATGGATGTTGGGGTTGCCGACGCGGCGCTTGAGGTCGTCCCCCATGAATTCCAACTGGACCGTCGACAGGTCCTTGACGTGCACGCTCAGCAGGAACACCCCAGGACTGCGCTCCATGACGTAGGCCTTGCTGCGGTCGCCACACTGCAGCTCGCGCTGGTAAAAGGCGGCGACATCGGCCCGCAGTGCGGTCAGAGCGGCGTCCGATGTGTCGGGGATGGTTTTGACGCCCAGGTCATGCTGCTGGGCGTTGGTCGCCTGGCGTTCAAAGTGATCAACGTCCCCTGCGCGGTCGAACAGTTCCGGGTGTTTCACGTACAGCCAGAACGAGCGATGGATGTCGCTCTTGCAGGTGGCCAGTGCCGTCAGGGCGGCCCCGTCGCCGGTGGCCACCTGGAACATGGCCTGCGATCCGGCCGAATCGCCAAGAGCGACACTGGCACGCAGTTTGGCGGCCACCGTGTCGCGCACGGCCATGTCAGGGCAGCCGAGCAATGCCGCGATCAGGGCTTGCGTGGTCTCAGGCTTGTCAGTCCAAGCAAAGTCGTCTGGCATCAGCAGCCCATGGCTGGTCAGGAACTCACGCAAGGTGACGTCCACGGGCAACTCACACAGCAGGTCGATCCAGGTTTTTTTCATGTTGGCGGTCCTTTCCGAGGAGGTGTCGGAGGTCTGCGGACCGAAGTCTTGGTGCGCTGGCCGGCGACTAAGTTACTAAACGGATATCGCGTACAAGTAAAGTGACGTGATACAGGGTGATTGTGTCCCGCGCATTTCCGCTTGTCAATCAGGTAGGCACATCTGGCCGACTTTTGTGTCTCGCTGCTATACTCCAAAAGTCCAAACATTGAACACACAGGAGCATCGCCATGGCTTCGGCATTCGGGGCACGCCTGCGGCGCTTGCGTGAGGCGAAGGGGCTGACCCTCCAGCAGGTAGCCGACGCCGTCGGCTGCACCAAGGCTTACATCTGGGAACTAGAAATGAAGGAAGGCCAGCGCCCATCCGCCGAGCGGGTGCGCGGGTTGGCCAAGGTGTTGGGCGTGACGATGGAAGACGTCATGGGTGAGCCCTTGGAGGCTGTGCCTGAGGCCAGCCCCGAAGATGTCCAGTTTTTCCGCGAGTACGCTGGCATGACCGACGAGGAGAAAGACCGTTACCGGCAACTGCTCCAGATCGCGTTCCCCGACAAGGGCAAAAGCGGAGATTGAGTCATGAGCACCACGCAGGCCCTCACCGGTTCCATCGCGGCCAACAACATTCACAAATGGATGCGCGCATGGCACCAGGGGTCTGCACCGGACGCCATTGATCTGGACCTCGTCCGCCAGATGTTGCCGGACACCCCCTACGGTCAGGGTGTTCGCGAAATCAAGGCACCGATGGCGCATGGCCTGGCCAGCTGCGAGGGCATGCTGGTGCGCAACCCACAGGATGACACCGAGTGGGGCATCTTCTTCAACGGCAAGTCACCCGCCGAGCGCCAGCGTTTCACTATCGCCCATGAACTTGGCCACTTCGTCTTGCACCGTGGCCAGCGCCCCAGCTTCAGCTGTGACAAGGAAAGCGTCTATTCCGGCGCCGACCGCATGCGTGACATTGAGCGCGAAGCGGACGACTTCGCCAGTAACCTGTTGATCCCTGGTGACCTGCTGCGCGACGCGATTTCCGACCGGCGCATTGATCTGCACATTCTCAGTGTCCTTGCCAAACGCTTCCAGGTTTCGTTCGAGTCCCTGTGCATCCGGTTCATCAAGTTCACGCCGCAGCGCGCGATCCTGGTCTATTGGGACAACGGATTCGCCAAGTACGAGTGGCGTAGCAGCAGCGCCATCAAGACGCGGGCACGCATCCGGCGCACGGATGATCCGCAAGAACCGTTGCCGGAAACGCTGGCTGCCGACCCGGACATTGAGCAGGAATGGAACGGCATCGACATGCCGGCCGACGTATGGTGTCCAGACGAATCCGCCGACATCACGCTGACCGAGTTCAAGCACACCTACGGTGCGCGGGACCGCGTCCTGTCGCTGTTGCTGCTTGAAAGCGCGACTCCCCGGTCATGGGGTCGGTCGTGGGAGGACGACGTGTCGGACGGTACTATGGGCACATGAATAGCGATTATCGACATCTGGTTTTTGGATGCCAAAGGCCCGCTACGGCGCATTGTTTTGATTTGGCTCGCCGATCACTTCGTGCAGCAGAAGTACAAGTCGGGCGCATCTGGAGTCGACCTGGGGTTTCCGCCGAAAATCCTCAGTATGTAGATGCTGTTCATGATGTGTTGATTGATGTGCATTTCTACTTCATTGCTCTGCGGAACCTATATCGGTTTTTGTATAAAGCCGTCCAAGACCCAATGCTTGTGCACTTGGAGCCTGGTCTTCAAGTTTTGAACGACGTATGGTTTAAGCATTATGCAAAGGGGCGGGAGGCTTTCGAACATATCGATCAGCGCCTGCCAGGGGAAAAACATGAAAATAAGCTTCTCGAGATTTCCGAGAATGGTGCATCTCGAAAGGTTCACTATGGTCTCAGTATGCGCAGCGGAACGTTCTTGCATTCTGATTTGAGCTTCGATATTTCCCAAGAAGCATTTTCGCGTCTCCAAGCAGACGTAAAGCAATTTTTGGCCATGATGGTGGAAAGCGTCTCTCCGCAGCAAAGCGGGAACCTTTAGTCAAAACTTCACAATGGCCGAAGGCCGCGCACTCCCGCTAAAACACGTTACGCGGAGCACCCCCTGTCCATAGCATAAGCAGCGTTTTTCACATGAAAGCCTGCCATGCAAATCGACAAACCCTCCTTCTGCGCGAATGCCGACCGGCCGCGCCATCCCCAGCAAGAAATCGCTGACTTGCTAGCCATCGCGATCCTGCGCCTGCGTGCCGAGGATTTAGCGCATGCCTACTCGACCACACTGGACGCAAAAGACCAGGTTGACCTTGGCTTTTCTGCCCACCAGCGCGTGAATACAAACCTCTATCAAGAAGAAGGATTTCACGCATGACACCACACGCACCACAGTCCGACACCGCCAGCGTTGCCGCCCGGGTCGCACAACTGTCCCACCTGCCCATGGACAACATTTGGGCTCTATGGGATGAGCATTTCGACGAGCGCCCGAATCATCATCACCGGACCTGGCTCGAATCCCGACTGGCATACAAAATTCAGGAACGCGCGTTCGGCGGTCTGAAGATGTCTGTGCGCCGCAAGCTCGAAGAGATAGGCGAGACCGGGATATTGCCACCCCGATTGCGCCGCGACGCGGACCGCCTGCTGCCCGGCACGGTCCTCACCCGCGTCTATGACGACGTCGAGCACAAGGTGACGGTTCGAGGCATGCGCGACTTTGAATATCGCGACCAACGCTTCACGAGCCTCACCGCAGTCGCCAAGGTCATAACCGGCTCTCCATGGTCTGGCCCCGTGTTTTTTGGCCTCAAGACCAAGAAGAAGGAGGCAGCATGAAAAACCAGCGCAACACACCAGCGCCTGCGGCACTCGCCCCTCGGAAGCGCTGCGCGGTCTACACCCGCAAGTCCACCGATGAGGGCCTGGACATGGAATACAACAGCCTGGAGGCGCAGCGGGATGCGGGGCTTGCGTACATCGCCAGCCAACGTCATGAAGGCTGGATCGCCCTGCAGGATGGCTATGACGATGGCGGTTTTTCCGGTGGCAACATCGAGCGACCAGGTCTCAGGCGGCTGATGGCTGATATTGAAGCCGGCAAGATCGATATCGTGGTCGTCTACAAAATCGATCGTCTGACACGCAACCTGACGGATTTCGCCAAGCTGGTCGAAGTCTTCGACCGACACGGCGTCTCCTTTGTCTCCGTCACCCAGCAATTCAATACAGCGACATCAATGGGCCGCCTGATGCTCAACGTGATGTTGTCGTTTGCCCAATTCGAACGGGAAGTCACCGGCGAGCGCATCCGCGACAAGATAGCTGCAAGCAAGGCCAAGGGCATGTGGATGGGAGGTACACCGCCGCTCGGGTACGACGTCGTCGACCGAAAACTTGCGGTGAACGAGCCGGAAGCAGATTTGGTGCGGTCCATCTTCCGACGCTATGGTGAGCATGGCTCGGCCGCAGAGATCGTGCGTGAATTGGAAATCGAGGGGCGGACCACCAAAGCCTGGCAGACACAGAGTGGTCAGTTCCGCGAGGGCCGGCCCATCGACCAGCAGTACCTTTTCAAATTGCTGCGCAACCGGATCTACCTTGGCGAGGTCCAGCACAAAGACAAAAGCTACCCTGGCCAGCACGAAGCCATCATTGATCAGGACACATGGGACCTTGTCCACGCGTTTATTGAGCGCCGCAAACAGGGCCCACGCAAGTCGATCACTCAGCACTCCGCTCTGCTCACGGGGTTGCTTTACGCACCCGATGGTCAGCTGATGATCCACAGTTTCACGCGCAAGAAGAGCGGACGCTTGTATCGGTACTACGTGCCGTATCTTCACAAACGCCGTAATGCCGGTGCAACACTCACGCCTGGCCTTATCGAAATGGGGCCATTGCCTGCAGCCGAGATCGAGACGGCGGTACTGGAGCAGATCCACAAGGCGTTGTGTGCGCCAGAGTTGATGCTGGCGACATGGCGCTCCTGTCAAAAGCACCCCAAGGGCGCCAAACTCGAGGAAGCACAAGTGGTGGTAGCCATGCAGCGCATTGGCGCCGTATGGGACCAACTGTTCCCGAAGGAACAACAGCGGATCACGCAGTTGCTGATCGAGCGGGTCCATCTGCACGAGCGTGGCCTGGATATTCTGTGGCGCGAAGACGGCTGGCTGGGTTTCAGTGACGACATCCACAACCACCCTCTGGTGGAAGAAACCAAGGGTGCAGCCGAGGAGGTGTACGCATGAAAAACACCGATACCCAAGTCACGCGTCCGGAGAACAGTAGGCAGCGCAATGTGCGCATCGAGATTGGCCAGGACGCCCGCAACTACATCACTGGGCAGCAGCGCGTGACGATGGTGCCGCTGACGATCCGGCGCAAGCGAAACCACAAGGTTATGACGCCACCCCCTGGTGAGCATTCGGTCCTCGGCTCGGGTGGGGAAGACATTTCCATGATCCGCGCCTTGGGCAAAGCCTTCTACTGGCAGAAGCTGCTCGATCAAGGCAAATTCGCCACCATCCGAGATCTGTCCAGGTCAATGAAATTAGAGCAGGGCTGGGTCGCCGAAGTGCTGCGCATGACCATGCTGGCGCCGGACATCATCGAAGCCGTCCTCGACGGAAAACAGCCTCGGCATCTCAATTTGCAGACACTGCGTGGACGGCATGAGCCGTTGCCACGGGACTGGGAGGAGCAGCGACGATTGTTTGGATTCTCGATCTAATATGCGCCAATTGATCAGATAATGCCGAGTTTTCTGAAAGAAATCGACTGCGAGGAGTGGCTCACCTGCAATTCCTTTCCAGGCTTGTCAACCATGCTTGAAGATTTTGAGCATGATGTGCGTGACGCGAATAAATGTTGCTAGAGCACAAACAGAGATAAATATCCAAATTAACGAGTACCACCCCGCTTGCGTGCTAACAAAATAGCCGATCACATTGATGCTACAAAACAGAAGGTTTATCCAGATCGCTTGACCGATGTAAGATACAAGTTCCTCGATGTAGCCGCTTCTTTTTAGTTCTTCGATTATTGGCGAGCTCATGCTCATGAGAATTGCCTTGCTTGTAGCAAGAAAACCCACGAAAATACCAGACACCGTTAACGTGGCCGAGAGCAATGAGTCGTCCGTTGGAAATGTACCTTGCATACGTAACCATAAAACTGATGCTATGAGGCCCAGTAAGTACGGGTAGATTTTCTCGAAAAATAGTTTCATTTTTCTATCTCAATATCTGGTGCCATCCGTTCTTGGCTCGCACTAACGCTCGCCATCTTTCGTCGCGAGGATACCGGAGATCAGCGCCCAAAACGAGATCGTTGAACTCAATTGAGAGTCTATGGGCGATAAGATCCAGAACCTCAGTGACCGAGTCTTGATTCTCTTTGCCAGAAACTTCCAGTTTGGTGATGGCGTCAGGATTTTGTCCAAGAATTGAGCGAAGAGCCGAGAGGCCGTCGAGCGCGTTTTTAGCGAGGCTACGTTGACGTTCACCTTGGACGGAAATCTCAACTTTTATTTTATCTGCCCCGTTCTGTCGTCCATAATCAATTGCCTCAGAAAGAGCACGACCTCGCTGCCTATCTTGTTCAGACATCCTCGTAATATCAAGGCAAAAGGATATCTTGCGCGTTATGCCATGGTTCAGAAGTCGGCGTTCAACATCTTCATCATATTTCGGTTTAAAAGTGTACAGGCTTGTTTCTGTTCCGTCATATGCGCTCAGATAATCTGCTATAGCTCCAGCCCTTACCCCAAAGTGGTTGTATTCAACCAGAATATATCCGCTTGCGGGATCATAAAGAGCAGCTGTCTCTTCGCCAAATCCTTCTTCTTCATCGAACTCGAATCCTTCAACTTCAGAATCTCGTCCGACTTTGCCTGGACCGTTACTGGTTCTGATTCTTACGAAGTCCATCAGCCATAATCCATTTTTTTGCGATACAGACTCAGCCCTGAGCTCGACTTGATTTATTAGTCTGATTCTTTCTCTGAGGCTTGGTTCGCTCTCAATTTGTAGCAATACATCTTGAAGGGTTCGACTTCCATCAAAGGAATCAACTTTATAGGCGTGTATCTTCATAAATTTTCTTGATGGCGATGGCTTAGAGTTGGCTGCTGGCGTAAGGTTTGTATGATCAATCGGCGTATGGTAAGGACCTTACAAAGTTTCAACATCGTAGCAATATTACAGAATCTTTCTTCCGAGATGGCGAGCCAAGTGCTCGCCGTTTTGCATTCTGGACGTCATTGGCGAACTGGAAGTTTCCGCTGAGTTCGCCAATCGCTCCCTCGTAAGTTCGCCACCCGAATTCTCCAATGACACCTGTTCCTCAACAGCCTCAAAGGAGAGTCTCATGGCCGCCACGGCAAGCCCCCAAACCCGGTCGTCCTACCCGGCGATCAACACCCTGGCACCTGGCGATCGCCGGGTCCTGAACGAAAACGAGCTGGCACAGCGCTGGGGTGTCAGCCCCAAGACCCTACAACGCTGGCGCAGCGAGGGCCGTGGCCCTCGTTACCTCAAGCTCTCCAAGCGGGTCAGCTATCCGCTGGAAGCCATTCTCGACTTCGAGTACAGCGCGCTGCACGAGTCGACCGCTGAACGCGTGATGGCATGAGGGAGATGGTCATGAACGATTTGTCCATCTTCCCAGCCGACATCGCCGAGATGTCGACCGCCCAACTGGCCAGCTTGCCGACCCAGCAACTCTACGAGGTCGACACCAACCTGGATCAGGCCATCGCTTGGCTCAAGAGCGCACGCACCAAGGTGGATGCTGCCCTGGATCAGCGTTTCGGTGCCCAGGGGCGTGAAGCCCTGCGCGATACCGAACGCGATTTCGGTACCGCCCACCTCAAGGCTGACGGCCTGCACGTGAAGTTCGAGCTGCCCAAAAAGGTGTCCTGGGACCAGAAAAAGCTCAAGGCCATCGCCCAGCGCATCGTCGCCTCCGGCGAAGCCGTTGAGAGCTACCTCGACGTGAAGCTGGCCGTTCCTGAGTCCCGCTACACCAACTGGCCACCGGCGCTGCAGCAGCAGTTTGCCGATGCCCGCACGGTCGAGGCCGGTAAGGCCACCTTCCAGTTGTCATTTGACTTGGAGGGTTGATCATGAACCAGCAACTTGTCCCCTTTGACTTTGAAGGTCGCCCCGTCCGAGTCGTGACGGATTCACAAGGTGAGCCATGGTTCGTCGCAGCCGACGTCTTGGCGACCATTGGTCTTGATCGCAAGGCACTTGAGCGTCTGGATGAAGATGAAAAGGGTGTGAGTTCAATTCACACCCCCGGCGGCGGCCAAGAGATGACTACGGTCAACGAGCCCGGGCTCTACACCCTGGTGCTTGGCAGTCGCAAATCCGAAGCCAAACGCTTCAAACGGTGGGTCACCCACGAAGTATTGCCCTCGATCCGCAAGACGGGCAGCTACGCCGTTCCCGGAGCGCTAGCCAGTCTGCCGGCTCCCACACAGGACCGCGTTACCGCGCTGCTCCTGATTGGCGAAGCCGTGGCCAAAGTACCCGGGGTGAAGGCCGGCATCGCTATGGCGGCCACTCTCACCTGCATCCAGGAAAACACTGGCCTCGCCGTCGAGACCTTGCGGCGGACGCTGCCCGCGGCCAATGAACCCATCTGCTCGCTAAATGCAACTCAACTCGGAAAACTCGCCGGCCTGTCCGCTAAGACCGCGAATCTGCGTTTGGCAGCCTTGGGTCTGCAGAACCGCAACGATCGCGATGAATGGGAGCTGACCGACGCTGGTGAAGCCTGGGCTGAGGCCATGCCGTATTCCAGAAATGGTCACAGCGGCTACCAGATCCTCTGGAACCCAACGGTGGTTGAGCAACTGCGGGAGGTGGCGTGATGGCTCTCCCAATCATCTCCGCATCCCAGCGCTTGGCAGAAAAGCAAGGGGTCAAGCTGGTGCTGCTGGGCAAGTCCGGCATCGGCAAAACCACCCAGCTCAAGACCCTGCCTGAGGATCGTACGCTGTTCGTCGATCTGGAGGCCGGCGATCTCGCGGTCAAGGACTGGCATGGTGACTGCGTGCGTCCCACCACCTGGCCCGAGTTCCGCGACCTGGTGGTTTTCCTGGCCGGCCCTAACCCAGCCCTGCCGACAGACGCGCCGTATTCCAAGGCTCATTTCGACCATGTGTGCGAGCGCTACGGTGACCCGGCCCAACTGGCCAAGTACGAAACCTACTTTGTCGACAGCATCACGGTGCTGGCGCGCCTGGCGCTGATCTGGGCCAAGGTCCAGCCGCAGGCGCTGTCCGAGCGCACGGGTAAGCCCGACAACCGCGGGGCCTACGGTCTCCTGGGCCAGGAAATGCTCACTGCACTGACCCACCTGCAGCACGCCCGTGGCAAGCACGTGGTGTTCGTCTCCATCCTGGACGAGAAGCTCGACGACTTCAACCGCAAGGTGTTCGTGCCGCAGATCGAGGGTGCCAAGACCGCCGCTGAGCTGCCCGGCATCGTCGACGAGGTGGTGACCCTGGCCGAGATCAAGGCTGAGGACGGTAGCAGCTACCGCGCCTTCATAACCCACACGCTCAACCCCTACAGCTACCCAGCCAAGGACCGCTCCGGCCAGCTCGATCTGCAGGAGCCGCCGAACCTGTGCGCGCTCATCGAGAAGTGTGCCGCCGCCACCCGTCCATCCCATCCGGTTTTCACTTCCCAAACAACCAAGGAGTAATTCATGTCCGTCTGGAACGATTTCAACGACGCTGAACAGCAGCAATCCTTCGACCTTATCCCCAAAGGCACCGTGGCCAAGGTCCGCATGACCGTCAAGCCCGGTGGTTATGACGACCCGAGCCAAGGCTGGGTCGGTGGCTATGCCACCCAGAGCTTTGAGACCGGCAGCATCTTCTTGGCCTGCGAGTTCGTTGTGCTCGAAGGTGAATTCGCCAAACGCAAGCTGTGGTCCAACATCGGCCTGCAAAGCCCCAAGGGCCCGACTTGGGGCAACATGGGCCGCACCTTTGTGCGCGCCGCCCTGAACTCGGCCCGCAACGTTCGCCCCGACGACAACACCCCACAGGCCGCTGCCGCCCGCCGTATCCAGGGCTTCCATGAACTCGATGGCCTGGAGTTCATCGCCCGCATCGACATTGAAAAAGACGGGCGCGGCGAATCGAAGAACGTCGTCAAGATGGCCGTCGAACCGGGTGAGCCCGAGTACGCGGCCTTGATGGCTGGCGCAGGGTTCATCCCCAACCGCACGGCGGGGACCCCGACCGCAGTCCCAACCGCACATCCAGCCACGGTTCCAACCGCAGTCCCGCCCGCAGCGGCAGGGCGCCCCGCAGTGTCCGGCAAGCCGGCCTGGGCGCAGTGAGGGAGGGCAATGAAATGCTGGGTCTGTTCCCGACAGGCCCGGGGGTACGGCCATACCGACAACCGGCATGGCATCGGCAACCCCCGGCGCTACCCCATCGATTGGGTGTTTTGTTCCCGTCGCTGCCAGGACGCGTTCCATCGCATGTACGGCCGCTGGGCGGATGCCCAGAAGTTCGGCAAGGAGGTCGAGATGATCGACGCATCTGAGATCGAACGCGCCGCCATGCGCCAGTGCCTCAAGGCCTTCGGTGAGGCCGCCGGCGAGATTGGCTTTGCCAAGCCGCTGGGTAACTACTCCGAAGCCGAAGCGCTGCAGGTGATCGACGCCATCGTCACTGGCTACACGGATGCCATGGCAGCGCACCACGAGGCCAGCAAGTACCCACCGGTGCGCGGCATGCCACCCGCCCCGGATCCGCTGGCCCATCCGTTCGCCGACCTGGAGGACGACTTGCCATGGGAAGAACCGCAGGGGGCGAAGCCATGATGGACTTCAACTCTTCGGCCAGCGTCTCAGGCCAGTTCACCGAACTGATCGACGCCGGCATGCAGCGCAGCCGGGCGGCTCAGCCTGCGCGTGATTACCTCGGTGCGTCGCGCCTGGGCGTGGCCTGCGAGCGGGCGCTGCAATACGAGTTCGCCAAGGCCTCCATCGACAGTGGCCGTCGCCTGGAGGGGCGCATGCTGCGCATCTTCGAGCGTGGCCATGTGATGGAGGACTGCATGGTCATCTGGCTGCGTGAGGCCGGGTTTGACCTGCGCACCCGCAAGGCAGACGGAAACCAGTTTGGCTTTTCGGCTGCCGATGGGCGCCTCAAGGGTCACGTCGATGGCGTGATCGTCGGCGGCCCCGAGGGTTTTGCCTACCCCGCCCTGTGGGAGTGCAAGTGCCTGGGCAACAAGTCCTGGCGAGACCTCGACAAACACAAGCTGGCCGTTTCCAAGCCAGTCTACGCGGCGCAAGTCGCTATCTATCAAGCCTATCTCGAACTGCACGAGCACCCGGCCATCTTCACGGCGATCAACGCCGACACCATGGAGATCTACACCGAGCTCGTGCCCTTTGATCCCGTGCTGGCGCAGCGCATGTCGGACCGGGCCGTCAAGGTCATCACCGCCACCGTGGCGGGTGAGTTGTTGCCTCGCAGCTTCAACGACCCGACTCACTTCGAATGCCGCATGTGCGCCTGGCAGGACCGCTGCTGGAGGAACCCTACATGAATACCCCATCCATGAACGACGTCCTGGGTGAACGTCTTATCGATTCCAGAGAGGCGGCGCACCGTCTGAATATTCCGATCTACCTGCTGACCCACCCGAAAGAGCGCGAGCGCCTGCTGGTGCCGCATTACCGGGTGGGCAAGCTGGTGCGATTCAAGCTCGAGGAGCTGATCAATTGGCTGGAGCGGCAAGGAGGCACAACGCATGCTTGACTTCAATTACGCCCCAGCTGCGTTGCCATCCGATCCTGACGCCACACGTGAGTCAATTCGTGCCGATCTGGTCGCCCGTTTGGACTCCCTCCTGGCCACGCTGTTTCCCGCTGGCAAAAAGCGCAGGGGCAAATTCCTCATCGGCGATGTACTGGGCAGCCCCGGAGACAGTCTCGAAGTGGTGCTCGATGGCGAGAAGGCCGGGCTGTGGACCGACCGCGCAACCGGTGACGGTGGCGACATCTTCGACCTGATTGCTGCTCATCTCGGCGCCAATGCGCATACGGATTTCCCGCGGGTGATGCAACACGCGGCTGATCTGCTCGGTCAGTCGTCTGCAACCCCGTCCCGCAAGGCCAAGAAGAAAGAGGCTCCGGTCGACGAGCTGGGTCCGGCCACCGCCAAATGGGACTACCTCGATGCAGCGGGCCAACTGATCGCCATCGTCTACCGCTATGACCCGCCTGGGGGCAAGAAGGAGTTTCGGCCCTGGGATGTCCGGCGCCGGAAGATGGCACCACCGGACCCCAGGCCGCTGTACAACCAGCCAGGGTTGAAGGACGCGGCCCAAGTCATCCTCGTTGAGGGCGAGAAATGTGCACAGGCGCTGATCTGCGCTGGCGTCACTGCTACGACGGCCATGCATGGCGCCAATGCCCCGCTCGACAAAACCGACTGGTCGCCGCTGTCTGGCAAGGCTGTGCTGATTTGGCCGGACCGCGACAAGCCGGGCTGGGAATACGCAGCGCAAGCTGCGCAGGCCATCTTGTCAGCCTGTGCGAAATCTTGCCACGTGCTGTATCCCCCCGAGGATGCTGCTGAAGGCTGGGACGCGGCTGATGCCATTGCGGAGGGGTTCGATATCGCGACCTTTCTCAGCCACGGGCCGCGTCTGCAGATGCACGACATCACAGATGACGCCGAGCCGGCCGTCAGCAGCGATGAATCGGTGTGGGGCACAGAGGATGCGCTGGCGCTGGCCTTCACCCGCCGGTATCACCGCGACTGGCGATACGTGGCGACCTGGGGGCGGTGGTTGGTGTGGGACGGCCACCGCTGGCGTAACGAAGACACCTTGGCCGCCACCGACCTGATCCGCAGCGTGTGTCGCCACGCGGCCGTGCACGCGGACAACCCCAAGGTCGCTGCCAAGCTGGCGAGCTCCGGGACAGTCAGTGGCGTGGAGCGCTTGGCGCGATCCGACCGCAGGCATGCGGCCACGACCGACGAGTGGGATGCCGATCCCTGGCTGCTCAACACCCCAGGCGGTGTGGTCGACCTCAAAACGGGCCGCACACGTGCCAACGAACGAGCCGACCGGATGACCAAGATCACCACGGCCAGGCCTCAGGGACTGTGCCCGCAGTGGACGGCGTTTCTGGCCAACATCACCGGTGGCGACGACGAACTGCAGGCCTACCTCCAAAGGATGGTGGGGTACTGCCTGACCGGTGCGACGAGCGCCCACGCGCTGTTCTTTCTGTACGGCACGGGTGCCAACGGCAAAAGCGTCTTTGCCAACGTGATCAGCACCATCCTGGGTGACTATGCCGCCACCGCGTCAATGGACACCTTTGTTGAAACGCGTGGCGACAGGCATCCGACCGATCTGGCCGGCCTGCGCGGGGCGCGCTTTGTGACGGCCATTGAGACCGAACAGGGCCGGCGCTTGAACGAGTCCAAGGTCAAAGCCATCACGGGTGGCGACAAAATCTCTGCGCGTTTCATGCACAAGGACTTCTTCGAGTACACGCCGCAATTCAAACCGGTGATCGTGGGCAACCACAAGCCGGCCATTCGCAACATCGATGAGGCGATGCGGCGACGGCTGCACATGATTCCCTTCACGGTGACGATCCCGCCGGAAAGACGTGATCCGCGCTTGACAGAAAAGCTGCTGGCCGAACGCGACGGCATCCTCGCCTGGGCGGTGGCCGGGTGCCTGGCATGGCAGCGATCTGGTCTGCAGCCACCCGCCTGCGTACAGGCGGCGACGGCGGAGTACTTCGATTCCGAAGACGCACTCGGTCGATGGCTTGACGAACGCTGCGTGCGCACCGCCAACGCCAAGTCGCTGACCGCCGAGCTGTTCACCGACTGGAAGCAGTGGGCCGAAGCGGCGGGTGAATTCATTGGCACCCAGCGCCGGTTCTCCGATTTGCTCATCACGCGTGGGCTGGAGAAATGGCGCAACAGCATGGGCGTGCGCGGGTTTCAGGGCATTGGCCTCAAACAGCCGCACACACCCGCATACACCCCCTATTCGGACGACTGACCCCCCATGAAAACCATCGCGTCCGACGCATCTGACATGGCTGAACGTAACTTCTCTACGCGTGTGCTCGCGCGTCACGAAGATAGTTATGTGTTGCTGCGTCCGATGTGTCAGGCCGAGCACGACAGGACTGACAACATGAACACAACGACCATCCTTGCCCTCGACCTGGGCACCCAAACAGGCTGGGCACTGACCAGCCGTGACGGCAGCATCAGCAGTGGTAGCCAATCATTCAAACCCCAACGCTTCGAAGGCGGCGGCATGCGCTTCCTGCGCTTCAAGCGCTGGCTTACCGACATCAAGCAGTGCAACGACGGCATTGACCAGGTGGTCTTCGAAGAAGTCCGTCGCCACGTTGGTGTTGACGCAGCCCACGCCTACGGCGGCTTCATGGGCCAGCTCACCGCTTGGTGCGAGCACCACCAGATCCCGTATCAGGGCGTGCCAGTGGGCACGATCAAAAAGCACGCGACCGGCAAGGGCAACGCCAGCAAAGACGAGATGGTGGCTGCCGTCCGTGCCCGTGGCCATGCTCCGGCTGACGACAACGAGGCTGACGCCATCGCCTTGTTGTACCTGGCCCGTGAAATGGCCACGGAGGGGGTGTGACATGAAAGTGCCCCAATACCGTTACCGCTGCCCCTTGGGCAATCTCCAGCCCACCACGCCCGACCTGGATGCCGTCAAACGCGAGGGCTGGCGCACCGATCACATCCTGGTGGTCTCCGAGCACGACGAACGGCTCGACTGGGTGGAGAAACAGTTCGTGCGCAGGCTGGGCGAACGTCTTTACGGGGATGGAGGCAAGCGCCATGGCTGAGACCCGAACCGAATGGACTGTGGACGAGGTGGCCGCCCGGTTTGCCGAGGCTGCCGAGACCGCACACAAGTTGCCCCGGGTCAGACCAGGCGGCTACTTCAACCCCTGGATGACGCTTGCCATGCAGGTGCCCGAACGCTACCCCGATCCCGAGCGCCTGTACCGGCCCATACCGCCCAGCCCACAAGCCGTGGAGAGAATGCTCGAGACCATGCGCTGGGTGCAGTGGCTGGAGGTGGAGCAGCGGCACCTGGTCTGGATGCGCGCCAACCGCTACGAGTGGCAGCAGATCGGACGGCGCTTTGCCTGCGACCGGAATACGGCCTCACGGCGCTGGCACCGGGTCATGGAGCTGGTGGCCCATCAACTCAATCGGGGAAACGGCGCTGCGTGATTTAACGTGTTTTGGCGTGTGTGCGGGTAATGCCTGCTGTCAATGCGGCTTAGAGCGAAGAATGCGCCTAGATCCGAATGCAGCATGAAGGCCCATTTGAGCGTACAGTTTCAGCTATGGTCAGGACAGAAGTGCAGCGATGCATGAGGGGATCAAAAACACCTCGCACCTGAGGAAATCAACGGGTCCTTCCTGGCCAAATAGTAATGCGGGGGGCAACAGCGCGAGATTTCGATAGCGACTGCCCTGAAAAACAGGTTACCACCCGGCCAGGTTACCGGCCTGTGGTTACCACCGCCCCCGACAGTTACCACCCCTTCAAGTTTCTCACCCGCCCGGCGGCAACGCTCGGCGGGTTTTTCAATTCCATGACGCCAAACCTGCAGATCGAATATCGCGCGATCGATGCGCTGCTGCCCTACGCAAGAAATCCGCGCACACACTCGCCGGCTCAGATTGCCAAGATCGCGGCCAGCATCGTGGAGTTTGGCTGGACGCAACCCATCCTGGTTGATGGGGAGAGCGGCATCATCGCCGGACACGGGCGCCTGGCGGCGGCGCGCAAGTTGGATCTGGCCGAGGTCCCTGTCATCGAACTGGGCCACCTGACCCCTGCGCAAAAGCGCGCCTACGTGATCGCCGACAACCGCCTGGCGCTGGATGCTGGCTGGGACGAGGAGTTGCTGGCGCTCGAAATGGCGGAACTGTCCGAATCGGGTTATGACCTGCTGCTCACCGGCTTTGACGATGACGAACTGGCCCAGATGCTGGCCGACATTGCAGAGACGGAGGGTTCGGATACCGATGAAGAACCGGCCAGCGATGAGGATGATGATGTCCCAGAGCCTCCCAAGCAGCCGATCTCCCGCCCAGGGGACGTCTGGCAACTGGGCCCGCACCGCCTGATCTGCGGCGACACCAGCGATCCGACGGTGATCGCCACTTTGATGCAGAACGAGCAGGCCAGCCTGTGTTTCACCTCCCCGCCCTACGGCAACCAGCGCGACTACACCTCCGGCGGTATCGCTGATTGGGATGGCCTGATGCGCGGCGTGTTTGCGCAAGTGCCCATGGCCGCCGATGGCCAGGTGCTGGTCAATCTGGGTCTGATCCACCGCGACAACGAGTTCATCCCGTATTGGGACCAGTGGCTTGATTGGATGCGGACACAAGGCTGGCGGCGCTTTGCCTGGTACGTCTGGGACCAGGGGCCAGGGATGCCCGGCGACTGGCAAGGACGTCTCGCACCGAGCTTCGAATTCATCTTCCACTTCAACCGGCAGACCCGCAAACCCAACAAGACGGTGCCCTGCAAGTTCGCTGGTCAGGAGACCCACCTGCGCGCCGACGGATCCTCAACCGCCATGCGTGGCAAGGATGGCCAGGTCAATGGCTGGACCGCTGCGGGTCAGCCGACGCAGGACCACCGCATCCCTGACTCGGTCATCCGGGTCATGCGCCACAAGGGAAAGATCGGCAAGGACATCGACCACCCAGCTGTGTTCCCGGTGACGCTGCCGGTGGAGGTAATCGAGGCCTACACCGATGAAGGCGAGATCGTGTTTGAGCCCTTTGGCGGTAGCGGTACCACGTTGATGGCCGCCCAGCGCACTGGTCGCGTTGGCCGTGCCGTAGAGATCGCGCCTGAGTACGTGGATGTGGCGCTGATCCGTTTCCAACAGAACTTCCCCGGCGTGCCGGTGACATTGGCCGCCACAGGCGAGACCTTTGAGGCCATCGCCCAACAACGACAAAGCGAATCCACTCATGTCTGAACCTTGGCTTTCCACCCACATCGAGCGCTGGCCGACGGCCAAGCTTGTGCCCTACGCCCGCAACGCCCGCACCCACTCCGAAGAGCAGGTGGCACAGATCGCTGCCTCCATCGTCGAGTTTGGCTTCACCAATCCGATCCTGGCCGGGTCCGATGGCGTGATCGTCGCCGGTCACGGACGGCTGGCCGCCGCACAAAAGCTCGGTCTGGACGCCGTGCCCGTGGTGGTTTTGGATCACCTGACCCCCACCCAGCGTCGCGCGCTCATCATTGCGGACAACCGCATCGCAGAAAACGCCGGTTGGGACGACGCCATGCTGCGCATCGAACTGCAGTCACTGCAGGAGGATGGTTTCAATCTGGACATCACCGGCTTCGATGCCGATGCCCTGGCCGAAATCATGGCGGGCGAAGAGACCACGGTCGATGGCCAGACGGATGACGATGCCGTTCCCGAAGTGTCGGCCACTGCCATCTCCCGCCCGGGTGATGTTTGGGAGCTGGGCAATCACCGGCTGGTGTGCGGCGATGCCACGGACCCCAAGAGCTACGAGCTGCTGATGGCCGATGCCAAGGCAGACATGATCGTGACAGATCCGCCCTATAACGTGGACTATGCCAACAGCGCCAAGGACAAAATGCGCGGCAAGGACCGCCCGATCCTGAACGATAACCTGGGCGATGATTTCTACGATTTCCTGCTGGCGGCCATGACGCCGATGCTGGAGCGCTGTAGCGGAGCCGTCTATGTGGCCATGTCATCCAGCGAACTCGACACGCTGCAGTCTGCATTCCGCGCTGCCGGTGGCAAGTGGTCCACGTTCATCATTTGGGCCAAGAACACCTTCACGCTCGGCCGCGCCGACTACCAGCGTCAGTATGAGCCCATCTTGTATGGCTGGCCCGAAGGAGAGAACCGCCACTGGTGCGGGGATCGCGATCAGGGCGACGTGTGGAACATCAAGAAGCCTCAGAAAAACGACCTGCACCCGACCATGAAGCCGGTGGAACTGGTCGAGCGGGCCATCCGTAACTCCAGCCGTCCGGGTGACATCGTGCTGGACCCGTTCAGCGGTTCGGGCACCACCCTCATCGCCGCAGAAAAAACCGGTCGTATCGGTTGGCTGATCGAGCTCGATCCCAAGTACGTGGATGTGATTGTGCGCCGCTGGCAGGACTGGAGTGGGCAGGAAGCCTACCGGGAAGCCGACGCGGTCAAGTTCAACGACCTGGCGGCAGTGGCAGGCGTGACGATTACAGCAGACCAGGAGGCCGACGCATGAAGCAGTCGCGCCTGATGTCCATGGTGGAGTCGCTCGCCAATGTGCTAGTGGGTTACGGGGTGGCGGTGGTCACGCAGATGGTGGTGTTCCCCCTGTTCGGCCTGGCAGTGACCGTCACTGAGAACTTGCTGATCGGCTTGATCTTCACGGCCGTCTCGATCGTGCGCAGCTACGCGCTGCGCCGGGGCTTCGAAGCCCTGCGGGTGCGTCAGTCGGCCAGGGATTCTTCGACAATCTCGCAGTGGATCACAAAGCCCGTCAGGTAAGGCAGACCCTTGGGGATGCCGTGTTGCTTGCTGGTGAGGCGTCCGATGGTCCAGCCCATCCAGCGTTGGGTGGCGGCGTGGATCGCATCGTGCAGGTTCGATCCGGCGTGCAGGCTGTTGAGCACATCGTCGGCAAAGTGACGGCCGTGGCGACTGTCGAGAAAGGCGCGTACGGATTCGACGGGCTGGTGGGTGGCGTCTGAAATCGCCGTCATGGCGATGGGCCAGGCCACCTCGGCTTGGTCACGCAGACTGCCAAAAAATCCCCAATTGGGGTTGTTCGTCGCTGGCATCTTGGTGGTGTTCATCATCGGCTCCTTGTCTGTGTTGGAGATGGCTCTATTCACGCGCTGTTCCATCACAAAGCCAAGGCTTTGATTGCAGAAGATGGACAGCGTGGCGGCAGAGCCACTAGCCCAGCCGGGCCGCGTAGCGTGCGTAGTCCCCGCCAGACGGATCGACATACAGATACGGGCGTCCGGGGGCGTGGATTTCGACGCACAGACGTCCCTCGCCCACATAGCCACCCTTGCCGGCCAGCCAGTCGCGCGAGACCAGCAGGTTGGCGGCAAAGCCATCGAACTCCTCGGGTGTCATGGTCCGGGTCTCGGTGACATAGACGATGTAGTCGCCACTGGCGCTCATGTCCTTGAGGTTCTCGGGCTTGCGCGCAAAGGGCAGTCGGATCCCGAGCTGCTCGACCTGAATCTCCTGGCCCTCCCATTGGAGGGCCAAAGGGGTGCGTTCAATGGTGATGGACATGCTGGCCATGACGGGCCTTTCTGGTTGGTGTAGTTGTTGGGCTGTTGGATGGGTACTTGGGACTGGCGGCCTTGGCCAGCAAGGCTTCGACGCCGGCCAGCGCTAGGGTGATCACAGCGTTGTGAAACGCCGCTTCGGCCAAACACGGCGCGAGCCGCGCGTCTTCGAGCAGGCTGTCGATGCTTGGCGCCACCTTGGCCCGTATCGCGGCACACACCGCCTCCTGACGCGCATGGCTGGCGCTGCGGATTTCGGGGCAAAGGCTGATCAGGGTACGAAACGCCTGGTCGGCCAGGCGCTGCCCCAGCTCATCGATGCGCGCCAAGTTGGGACGGGCGTTCATGCGGCCTCCGATTCAGTGGTGGTTGCATTAACAGAAGCCGAGGGTTCGATGCGGTACACCCGCTGACCACCGTCCTCCTTGACTGATGTGATGGTCAGCCCCAGGCGTTTCTTGAGCGTGCCGGCCAATGTGCCGCGCACGGTGTGCTGCTGCCAGCCCGTGGCCTCCATGATCTGAGCGATCGTGGCGCCCTCGGGGCGCTGCAGCAGGCCAATGACCAGGGCCTGTTTGCTCTCGGCGCGGGTACGAACCGGCTTGTCCTTGGCAGGTTGTTGCCAACTGGCCTCTGCACTGGCGACATCGGCTTCGAGTTCCGGATCGTCCAGCGTGATGGTTTGTGGCAAGGCGCCCGGTCGGGGCAGGCCCAGGGCGTCATAGCCCTCGGCGGCCACCACCCAGTCATCGCCGTCAGGCGTGATCAGGGCGCGTTTGAACAAGCCTTCGAGCACCTTGGCACGGGCGCCGCCCTTGATGTGCTCCGGGAACCAGGCGATCTTGCCGCCGCTGTGTTGTACGGCGTGCTCCAGGATGGCCTGCTGGTTGGGGTTGAGTGAGATGGTCATGGCGCCCTCACGCTTGCAGGGCAGCGGCGCTGCCATTGCCAGGATGGACTTTGCGTACGCGATGCACGGTTTGCTTCGGCGCGCCACCGGCGGCACGCAGCCCAGCATCAAACGCGGCCTGCAAGGCGCTCTTGACACCCCAGACGCTCACGTCATGAAAGTCCAGGCTGTCGCGGTGGCGGGTTTGCAGGGTTTCGATGAACAGGTGGTCCAGGGCGATCGATTCGAGCAAGAGCTCGATCTCGTCCGGGGAGAGTGCGGTGGGTTGCTTAGGTTTGGCCATGTGGGGCTCCTTGGTGGGTTGCTTGTCAATCGACATCCGCATTCACGCGCTGTGCGCAACAGAAGCCAAGCTCTTTCTTATCCCGGGTGATTCACTCGCCTTTGCCGCAAAACCCAGCACATCGGAGGTCACCCACTTGCACTGAGTAGATCAACACCATGGGACTGTCCATTCGCGCGTACGCGCGCCACAGAGGCGTGTCGCACGTGGCCGTCAAGAAGGCCATCGATACCGGGCGCATCAGCCAATTGCCGGACGGAACCATCGATCCGGTGGTGGCCGATGCCCAGTGGGCGGCCAACACCACACCGACCCGACGGTCGGTGGCAGATGTCGCCAGTGACAAACCGGCCCCGCAGGTTTCCGCACCTGCCCGCGAGGTTCCCCAGACTTCCGCAAAGGTGGTACGGGATACCCCTGAGCCACCCACCCCGGCGCTCTCGAGTGGCGGTACTTCATTACTCCAGGCTCGCACGGTCAACGAGGTGGTCAAGGCGCAGACCAACAAAGTGCGCCTGGCCCGATTGAAGGGCGAACTGGTCGATCGATCACAGGCCGTGGCCCATGTGTTCAAGCTGGCCCGGGCCGAGCGCGATGCCTGGCTCAACTGGCCAGCACGCATCTCGTCGCAGATGGCCGCAGGGCTCGGCGTCGATGCGCACGTCTTGCATGTGGCGCTGGACGCCGCCGTGCGCCAGCAATTGCAGGACCTGGGCGACTTGCAAGCCAAGGTAGATTGACCATGGACGAGCTGTATTACGAAGGCTGGGACGCCATCGAGCGCGCTTGGCGTGAGGGCCTCACCCCCGATCCGCTGCTGACTGTCTCAGAATGGGCCGATAAGCACCGCGTGCTCTCCAGCAAGGCTGCATCAGAGCCGGGCCGCTGGCGCACCAGCCGCACGCCCTACCTGCGCGAGATCATGGATTGCTTGTCGCCCATGTCGCCGATCGAGCGGGTGGTATTCATGAAGGGTGCGCAGGTTGGCGGCACTGAACTGGGCCTGAACTGGGTGGGCTACGTGATCCACCACGCCCCGGGCCCGATGATGGCGGTGTGGCCGACGGTCGAGATGGCCAAGCGAGCCTCCAAACAGCGGATCGACGCGCTGATCGAAGAAAGCCCCGCCATCCAAGAGCGAATCGCTCCCGCGCGAAGCCGGGATTCGGGCAATACGATTCTCGCCAAGGAATTTCATGGCGGCGTGCTGGTGATGACCGGTGCCAACAGCGCGGTGGGGCTGCGCTCCATGCCGGTGCGCTACCTGTTTCTGGACGAGGTCGACGGCTACCCGCTGGATGTGGAAGGTGAAGGCGATGCGATCTCGCTGGCCGAAGCCCGCACCCGCACCTTTGCCCGGCGCAAGATCCTGATCGTCTCGACCCCGACGATTGCCGGGGCCAGTGCAGTGGAGCGCGAGTTCGAATCGTCGGACCAGCGCCGCTTCTTCGTGCCTTGCCCGCATTGCGACCATCGCCAGTGGCTGCGGTTTGAGCAACTGCGCTGGGAGCGCGGCCAGCCGGAAACGGCGGCCTACATCTGCGAATCTTGCAGCCAGCCGATTGCCGAGCATCACAAGACCTGGATGCTGGAGAACGGCCAGTGGCAGGCCTGCGCGCCAGAACAAGCCGGACGCACGGCGGGGTTCCACCTCTCCAGCCTCTACAGCCCAGTGGGCTGGCGCAGCTGGATCGAGATCGCCCGGGCCTGGGAGTCGGCCGCCATGTCCGATTCCCGCTCGGCCTCAGCGATTAAGACCTTCAAGAACACTGAACTGGGTGAGACCTGGGTCGAAGAAGGTGAAGCGCCGGATTGGCAGCGCCTGCTGGAGCGCCGGGAGGACTATCGTATCGGCACCGTGCCTGCTGGCGGCTTGCTGCTCACCGCCGGTGCCGATGTGCAGAAGGACCGTATCGAAGTCTCGGTCTGGGCCTTCGGGCGGGGCAAGGCCGCGTGGCTGGTGGAGCACCGGGTGCTGATGGGCGACACGGCGCGTACCGAGGTCTGGTCTGCCCTGGCGAAGCTCATGGTTGAGACCTGGACCCACAGCAGCGGCTGCCAGCTGAGCCTGACGCGCCTAGCGCTGGACACCGGCTACGCCACCCAGGAGGCCTATGCCTTCGTGCGCAGCGTGCGCGATGCCCAGCTTATGCCGATCAAGGGCATTGCCGGTGGTGCGGCGCTGATCGGCACGCCCACAGCGGTGGATGCCACCGCCAGCGGCAAGAAGCTGCGCCGGGGCATCAAGGTGTTCCCGGTGGCGGGTGGCATTGCCAAGCTGGAGTTCTATAACAACCTGCGCAAAAGCGCCGAAGTGGCCGAAGACGGCATTACGCCGATCTACCCGGCTGGTTTTGTGCACCTGCCCAAGGTCGATGCGGAATACCTGCAGCAGCTGTGTGCCGAGCAGTTGATCACCCGGCGCGATCGCAATGGCTTTGCCCACCGCGAGTGGCAAAAGATGCGCGAGCGCAATGAGGCGCTCGACTGCTATGTCTACGCCCGGGCGGCCGCAGCGGCTGCTGGCCTGGATCGGTTCGAAGACCGGCACTGGATCGAATTGGAAAAACAACTCGGCGTTGGCCCTTCAGCCATCGCCATATCCACTGACACACCTGAGGCCACCCGAGAACAGCAATTCGACGGTGGCCTTGTGACTTCTGGCAGCGCCAAACCGAACCCGCGTCGGGTGGTGCGAAGCAAATGGATGAATTGAGGATGACCTGAGCATGACCTACACCCCCGAACACCTGCAAGCTTTGCGCGAAGCGCTGGCCAGCGGCGAGCACCGCGTGACCTACGACGGCAAAAGCATCGAGTACCGCAGCGTTACCGATTTGAAGGCTGCGATTGCCGAAGTCGAAGCCACCATCGCCCGTGAATCCGGCGCACCCAAATCACGCCAGATCCGCGTGACCACGAGCAAGGCACTCTGATGGCCTGGCTCAAAAATCTGCGTCGCCGCATGTTCGGCGGCACACCCGTCTACGACGGCACCGGCGGCGGTCGGCGTGCACTGGCCTGGATGCCCAGCAACCCCGGTGCGGTGGCCGCCCTGTCGCTGGCCCAAGACGAACTGCGCGCCAAAAGCCGTGACCTCGTCAGGCGCAACGCCTGGGCAGCGGCGGGCATCGAAGCCTACGTGGCCAACGCCATCGGCACCGGCATTAAACCGCAGAGCATGGTCCAAGACCAGGCCACGCGCGAAGCCATCCACAGCCTCTGGTGGGACTGGTGTGAGCAGGCCGATGCCGCAGGGCTGACCGACTTCTACGGTCTCCAAGCACTCGCCACCCGCGCCATGCTCGAAGGGGGCGAGGCACTGATTCGGTTGCGCTACCGCCGCACCGAAGATGGCCTGCCGGTGGCGCTCCAGATCCAGGTACTGGAAGCCGAGCACCTGCCAACCAGCATGAACCGGGATCTACCCGGTGGCAACGTCATCCGCTCCGGCATCGAATTAGATCGGCTGGGGCACCGGGTGGCCTACCACCTCTACCGCTCGCACCCCAATGATGGCTTGCTGGCACCGATGTCGAGCAATGCGGGTGGCGGTGGCATGGACACCGTGCGGGTGGATGCCAGTGAAGTGATCCACCTGTTTCGCCCCTTGCGTCCCGGCCAGATCCGGGGCGAGCCTTGGCTCACTCGGGCGCTGGTGAAGCTCAACGAGTTGGATCAGTATGACGACGCGGAGTTGGTGCGCAAGAAGACGGCTGCCATGTTCGCCGGCTTCATCACCCGCATGGCCCCTGAAGATAACCTGATGGGCGAGTCGGCAGCAGATGCCAACGGTGTGGCGCTCGCGGGCATGGAGCCGGGCACGCTGCAGATCCTGGAGCCAGGCGAGGACATCAAGTTCTCAGCTCCAGCGGATGTCGGCAGTTCCTACGCTGAATTCATGCGCCAGCAGTTCCGCGCGGTGGCCGCTGCCATGGGCATCACCTACGAAATGCTCACGGGCGACCTGACGCAGGTGAACTACTCCTCGATCCGGGCGGGTCTGCTGGAGTTCCGTCGTCGGTGCGAAGCCCTTCAGCACGGTGTGATCGTGCACCAGCTGTGCCGACCGATCTGGCGCGCCTGGATGGACCAGGCGGTGTTGGAAGGCGCACTGGATTTGCCCGGCTACCGCAAAGACCGCCGCGCCTATCAAGCCGCCAAGTGGATTCCACAGGGTTGGAGCTGGGTCGATCCGCAGAAGGAATTCAACGCCATGAAGCTGGCGATCCGCGCAGGCCTTATGAGCCGGTCTGAAGCCATCTCCGGCAATGGCTACGACGCCGAAGACGTGGACCGCGAGATCGCAGCGGACAACGCCCGGGCCGATGCGCTGGGCTTGGTCTTTGACTCCGATGCCCGGCATGACCAGGTAGCCGCTGCGCCACCCACCGACACCCCAGACGCGCAGCCCACGGATCCCGAGTCCAGTGACCCAGAGGCCGCACCACCCAATAACCAGGACCCCCAACCATGACTTACCTTGCCTCCCGCCTGTTCGGGACGCCCCTGCTGATTCACCGACCCAAGCTGGACGTGATCCTCTCCGTGGTCGGTCAGCGCATAGGCATGGCCGATATCCCCGCCATGCCCTCGATGGACATGACCGTGTACCAACGGCCACCCGCAGCCGCAGCCCCCGAGGGCATTGCGGTGATCCCGATCCACGGCTCGCTGGTCAAACGCTCGCTGGGTATGGAGGCCGCGTCAGGTCTGACCTCCTACGGCGAGATCGCTGCGATGTTGGATGCGGCACTCGCCGATCCCCAGGTGAGTGGTGTGCTGCTGGACATCGATTCTCCCGGTGGCGAAGCCTCGGGCAGTTTCGAGTTGGCCCGCCGTGTGCGCGAGGTGGCAGCCATGAAACCCGTCTGGGCGGTGGCCAACGATGCCGCGTATTCAGCGGCCTATGCGATTGCAGCCAGCGCCCAGCGCCTGTTCGTGACCGAGACGGGCGGTGTCGGCTCCATCGGCGTGATTGCGCTCCATGTCGATCAGTCAGTCAAGGATGCCAAGGACGGCTACCGGTTTACGGCCATCACGGCGGGTTCCCACAAGAACGACTACTCACCTCACGAGCCCTTATCGGATACCGCCAAGACCGAGCTGCAAGGGGAAGTGGATCGGCTGTATTCCATCTTCACCGATCACGTGGCCGCCATGCGCGGCCTGGATCTGGACGCCGTGCGAGCAACCCAGGCCGGACTCTTCTTCGGCACCAATGCCGTGGCCCAGGGTCTTGCCGATGGCATCCAGACGCTGGACGCCACCCTTGCCGAATTCCATCGATTTATCAACGCCCGTAACCATTCGCCGTCTCAGGTGCGGGGCGTCATCCGTGCTGAGGCGGCGTTTCCCCACAAGGAGTTATCCATGTCTGAACTGCAAGAAACCCCCGACAAAAGCCTCTCTGAAACCATCGGCGTTGATGAGGCTGCGGTGCTGGTCGCTGAAGCCCGCCGCGAGGTGACCCAGGCTGCCCAGGCCATCGCCGAGGTTTGCCTGCTGGCCGGTTGCCCTGACCGCGCGGCCGAGTTCATCGCCGCTGGCAAGACCGAGGCCGATGTACGTCGCGTACTGATCGACACCCGTGCGGCACGTTCCGAGGCCGCTGACATCCGATCGACCATCACCGTGGATGCCGGCACCCAAAAACTCGACCGCCCGGAGGCCTCGCCCATCGTGGCCGCCGTCAAAAAGCTCACGGCCCAGGCCTGACGCACCCGACCCAGAAAGGACTGAACCATGACCCCCATCACCGAACAAAACAACCTCGGCGACCTCTTGAAGTACGAAGCCCCCAACCGCTATTCGCGTGACGTTGCCACCATTGCCGCTGGCCAGAACCTGCCCTTGGGCACGGTGCTCGGACGCAATGCCAGCGATGGCAAACACTACGCCATCGACCCGGCCGCCACCGACGGCACCGAGTCCGCCATCGGCGTGCTCGCCAACGCCATCGATGCCACCAACGCCGACCGCAGCGACGCCATCCTGATCGCCCGCCACGCCATCGTGGCCAAGACTGCGCTGGTCTGGCCGATCGCGCTCACCGGGGCCCAGCGCATTTCCTATGAGCAGCAGTTGGCCGAGCGTGGCGTGCTGGTGCGTGAATCCGCCTGACCTACGTCCTAAACCCGCCCGTCTTTCATCCCCGAACCCGCCTGGCCATCTGGCTTGCGCGGGTTTCGTCATTTTTGGAGCCCCGAATGAACAACCCGTTTCTGAACCCCGGTTTCTCGATGGCCAGCTTGACTGCGGCCATCAACCTCATCCCCAACCGCTATGGCCGCCTGGAAGCCCTGAACCTGTTTCCGGCCAAACCCGTGCGCACCCGCCAGATCATCGTGGAGGAGTACGCCGGTCGCCTGAACCTGCTGCCCACCAAGCCGCCTGGCTCGCCCGGCACCGTGGGTGAGCGTGGCAAGCGCAAGCTGCGCTCCTTCGTCATTCCCCATATCCCGCACGACGACGTGGTGCTGCCCGAGGAAGTCCAGGGCATCCGTGCCTTCGGCTCCGAGACCGAAATGGAAGCGATCTCCGGCGTGCTCGCTCGTCACCTGGAGACCATGCGCAACAAGCACGCGATCACGCTGGAGCACCTGCGCATGGGTGCATTGAAGGGTGAGATTCTGGACGCCGACGGCAGCGTCATCAGCAACCTGTTCACCGAATTCCAGATCACGCCGCAGTCGGTCAACTTCGATCTGGCCAACGCCAACAGCGAGATCAAGGGCCACTGCTACGACCTGCTGACCAAGATCGAGGACGCTCTCCAGGGTGAATTCATGACCGGCGTGCATGTGCTGTGTTCGCCTGAATTCTTCCGGGCGCTCACCACCCACAAGGAGGTCAAGACCGCGTACACCAACTGGCAGCAAGGCGCGGTGCTGATTAACGATGTGCGTTCGGGCTTCACCTACGCCGGAGTCACCTTCGAGGAATACCGGGGCCAGGCCGCCTACCTGCAGGCCAATGGGGAGCTTGGAACTCGCCGCTTCATTGCAGCCGGTGAGGCCCATGCCTTCCCGCTGGGCACGGTCGACACTTTCGGCACCTACTTTGCGCCGGCCGACTTCAACGAGACGGTCAACACGCTGGGTCAGTCCCTGTACGCCAAGCAGGCACCCCGCCAGTTCGATCGCGGCACCGATCTGCACACGCAGAGCAACCCGCTGCCCATGTGCCACCGCCCGGGCGTGCTGGTGAAACTCACCTCGGCGTAAACAGGGACATGCAGCACGCCTTTGAGCGGGCGGTCTCACGCCTGTTCGCCCGGCTGGGGGTGCCCGGCACCTACCTGCTGGCCGATGGTCGCGAGATTGCCACGCGGTTCATCGCCAAACAGGCAGATGTCGTCGAGTCTTTCGGCGACACCCGGTTGGCATTGGCCACCCACCGCTTCGATGTGATGGCCCGCGACGTGGCATCTCCCCGCGAGGGCGAGCGTTTCACGGTTGCTGGCCAGATCTATCAGGTGGTGGGTGAGCCTTTGGCCGACCGAGATCGCTTGATCTGGACGCTCACCGGAGCGCCGGTATGAAGCTCATGGCGGCACTCACCGGCAATCTGGATCAGATGTTGGCTGACGAGGTTCGCATTGCCGAACAGGCGGTGACGCACTCCATCCGTGAAGCCACCGATGGCCTCAAGACCGAGCTGCGCAGCCAGATCTCCGGCGCAGGCCTGGGCCAGCGCTTGGCCAACACCTGGCGCGGCGAGGTCTATCCCAAGGGGCAGATGAGCATCAAGGCGGCGGGTCTGGTTTACAGCCGGGCGCCAGTCATCGTCGGTGCGCATGACCAGGGCGCCACCATCCGTTCCAAGGATGGGTTCTGGCTGGCGATTCCGCTACCCGCTGCCGGTAAGGGCCCACGCGGCAAGCGCATGACCCCAGGCCTCTGGGAAAAGATGCGCGGCCAGCGCCTGCGCTTCATCTACCGCAAAGGCCAACCCTCGCTGCTCGTCGCAGAAAACCAGCGTGCCCGCCAAGGCCAGCGCGGTGGATTTTCCGCTGCCTCACAAAAGGCTCAGGCCACAGGCCGAGGTCTGGTCACCGTCCCCATGTTCTTGCTCGTGCCCCAAGTGACCCTGAAGAAGAAATTCGACATCGACAGCAGCTCGCGCCGGTGGATCAGCACGCTGGCCCGTCGCATTGCCAACCGTTTCGATGAAGCCGACCGCAAAGGGGCAACGTCATGAGCCAACGTGAAAACGCCATCGGCGCACTGTTCGCCGTGCTCGGCCAGCTGTCCCTGGGTACCTCAGGCACCACGGTCAAGCGCAACGCCGCCTTGCCTGAGCGCATCGCCGACCACGCCATGGCCATCCTGCGTGACGGTGAGATGGGCGAACCCGAGGTCTCGCTTTCACCGCTGACTTACCACTGGCAGCACCAGGTGGCCATCGAACTCTTCGTGGCCGATCCAGATGCCAGTGCACGCGATGCGCGCATGGACGGCCTGCTGGTCGAGCTAGCCACCCTGATCGACATGGACCGAACCCTCGGCGGCCAGGTCGAGTACGCCGAAATCGGCCCACCCAAATTCGATGAACTGGCCCCCGATGGGACCAGTGGCATCAAGGCCTGCCTGCTGCCCGTGGTCTTGCAATACAGCAGCTCAGGTCCTTTGCACTGACGACGCTGAACTGAAACCCAAATCTGAAGGAGAACAACCTATGGCCCGTGCCTACGGCGCGAACGCCAGCCTCTTGGCCGCGTTCGAAACCACCTACGGCAGCAACCCAGTGGGCGACTACTGGAAGCTGCCTTTCGTCTCCACCACCCTGGGCTCCGAACAGGGGCTGATCGCCAACGACCTGATTGGGCTAGGCCGCGACCCCAGCGCCCCCATCCGCGACGTGATCAAGGTCGAAGGCGACATCGTCGTCCCCATCGATGTGCGCAACATCGGCATCTGGCTCAAAGCCCTGCTGGGTGATGCCATCGTCAGCGGATCCGGCGTGGTCACCCACACCTTCACCTCCGGCAAACCGAGCCTGCCCAGCCTGACGCTGGAGACGGGCTTGCCCGACATCCCGGCCTGGTTTGTGGCGTCCGGCGTCATGGTCAACAGCCTGCAGGTGGGCTTTGCCCGATCTGGTGCTGCGAATGCCACCGTGGGCTTGATCGCCCAGGGCGAAGCCAAGCAGGCCACCACGTTTGATGGCACACCCGCCAGCCGCGACCTGATCCGCTTCAACCAGTTTCAAGGCTCCATCAAGCAGGGCGGCGCGGCACTCGGCAATGTGGTCTCTGCCCAGCTGACCTATTCCAACAACCTGGAGCGCATCGAGACCATTCGCTCCGACGGCAAGATCGACGGCGCCGATCCCACGGTGGCCAGCCTGACCGGCAATCTGGAGGTGCGCTTTGCCGACACCACGCTGATCGATGCCGCCACCAACAACACGCCGCTGGAATTGACCTTTGGCTATGCGATCGACGCCGAACGGCGCCCGACCTTCATCGCGCACGAGGTCTACCTGCCCAAGCCCAAGCTCTCCATCTCCGGGCCGGGCGGCATCCAGGCCACCTTCGAGTGGCAAGCCGCCAAGGCCGCCGGAGTGGCTCGCATGCTCACCGTCGAACTGGTCAACGACGTGACCACGTATTGATTCACTCCCAGGACATTTCCATGATCAAACTGAACATCTCGCGTGAACCGCACTGGATCACGCTCGCCGCAGGCGTGCGCCTGCAGGTCCGCCCCGCCACCACGGCGTTGGTGATGGCCGCGCGCCACGCCGCCTCCAAGGTGGCTGGCACCGATACCGCTGCGGCCGGCGAACGCACCGCCACCCTCATCACCGAACTGGCCAAGCTGGCCGTGCTCGCCTGGGAGGGTGTGGCCGATGACAAAGGCAAACCGGCCGCCGTCACCCCCGATGGGGTGGCTGCCCTGATGGAGCACTGGCTCTTGGCCGATGCCTTCGAGCGTGAATACCTCGCCGGCCTCTACGTCCTGGATGCAGAAAAAAACGTCTGAAGGCCCGTACCGCGTGGCACTTCGGTGGCGGGCCGAGCTACTGCGGTGCCTGCCCTGATCCGTGCCCCGAGTGCCCGTACACCATGAACGCGCCCCAAAGCCTGGATGGCTGGCAAGCCGCCAGTGCGATTGAAGTCTGTGCCAGTCAGTTGCGCATGGCCCAGGGCCGTGTGGTCGGACTGGATCTGAACGCCTGGATGCTGGCCTGCGAAAGCACCGGTCTGGACAAAGCCACGGCGATCGATCTCTTCCCGGCGGTCGAGGCGGGCCTGATGAGCACCTTGCAACAAGACGAATAGTCCAACGATTCACACGACGACTGAATTCCCCCATGGCTGAACGCAACCTCTCCATCCGCCTGTCCGTGGTCGACGGCGGCAAGGTCAAGGCCGAGCTGTCCGAGATCGGTGAGAAGGGGGAGCGCTCGCTCAAAAAAATCGAGGCGGCTGCCACGCCAGCGTCCGGTGGCCTGAAGCTCCTGTCGTCGGCAGCCAACGACGCTAAGTTCCAACTGCAGGCCGCCACCGACCGGCTCGGGATGTTGGGCTCGGTCCTGGGCAAACTCGGCCCCGCCGGTCTGATTGCCGGGGCCAGCATCGCCGCACTGGGCGTGGGCATCACCGCCCTGGTCATGCCGGTGGCCCGTGTGGGCGATGAGTTCTTCAAGCTCTCGCAAAAGACCGGGGTCTCGGTCGAAGCCCTGACCGCACTCGATTACGCCGCCAAGCTGTCGGATGTCAGCACCGAAGGCCTGACCAAAGCCTTGCAAAAACTGTCGGTCGCCATGTTCGACACCCAGATCAATGGCGTAGAAGGCAGCGCCGCGCTCAAAGCCCTGGGGGTGTCGGCCACCGATGTGCATGGACAGATTCGTCCAACCGAGCAAGTCCTGCTGGATTTGGCCGACAAGTTCTCTGCTATGCCCGATGGCGCGGACAAGGCGGCGCTGGCGGTCAAACTGTTCGGCAAGGAAGGCCTCTCCATCATCCCTTTCCTCAACCAGGGGCGCGAAGGCATCACGGCCTTGATGGAAGAAGCCCAGCGGCTTGGCCTGGTCATGTCCGAAGACGTGGCCCGGGCGTCCGAGGTCTTCAACGACAACCTCACGCGCCTCTCGGCCATCTTCGAAGGCGTGCAACGCCAGATTGGTGCCGCCGTCATCCCGGTGCTGGCTGACTTCACCGAGCAGGTGATCCTGGCGCAGGGCGAAACCGGCAGCTTCAGCAACGAGCTGCAGCGCATCACCGCCAACCGGGAGGCCACGCTCGCGTTTCTGGAGTCGGTGGCTTCGGGCCTGGCCTTCATCGCCGAATCGGCGGTACTGGCCAAGCGCGTGATTGCCCAGCCCTTTGACAGCCTGTCGGTGGTGGGCAAAGACATCGAGACCTGGTTCAAGACGGACCTGCTGCGCTCGATGAAGTCCATGGGCTACGACCCCAAGGTCATCGATGCCGAGATTGCTAAGTTGCAGGGTGCTCGTGACGACTATGTGCGTGCGGCCAACGACCGGCTCTTCAACATCAACCAGAACCCCGGCTATGTGGACCGGGTACAAAAATTCTTCGATGAGCAGCGCCGCACGGTGCGCGTCATGGGCCAGAAGTTCGTGCTGGACAGCGAGGCGCAGGCCAAGGAAGTCCAAGCCATCTACGACAAGCTGCTGCCGACCCTGCCGCGCAAGCCCCGCCCGATGCTGGACCTCTCTGGCTTCGAAAAGCCGAAGCCCGCAGAAAAACTCAACGAAGGTGAGGCCTTCCTCAACCAGCTGCGCGCACGCCTGACCCGCACCCAAGACGGCGAAGCCGCCGAGCTGCGCGCCCGAGCCCTGCAAATCGAAGCCAAGGGTTACAAGGGAGTAGCCGCCGAGGCCGAGCAATACATCCAGGTGCTCGAAGCCATCGAGCGCCAGAAGGAGGCCAACAAGGCTTTCGACGCTTATGAGAAGGAGGAGGCCGCCTCGCGCAAGATCACCGAAGGGCTGATCGGTAGCAATCGCCAACGCATTGAAGCCCTGCAACTGCAGCGCGAGATGCTGGACCTGAATGACACCGAACGGGCAGTCCTGCAAGCCCGCACCGATCTGGAAAAGGCCGCTGCTACTGTCCGCAAAGAAGCCAATCAGATCGAGGATGCTGGCCTGCGTGTTCAAACGCTGGAAGCCATCAACGACGCCTTGGCTAGGCAGCTGCCGATCGTCGAAGACCTGGTGCGGGCCAATGCCGAGTACCAGCGCAGCTTTGAATACGGCGCCAAGTCAGCGCTCAAGTCCTACATCGACGACGCGACCAACGCGGCCAAACGGGCACAGCAGGTGACGGTCAGCGCCTTCCGCTCCATGGAAGATGCGCTCACCCGCTTTGTGATGACCGGCAAGCTGGACTTCCGCAGCCTGGCGGATTCCATCGTTGCCGACCTGGTGCGCATCCAGATCCAGCGCGCCATCACCTTGCCGCTGGCCAACTGGCTGGGCAGTGTGATCCCTGGCATGGGTGGTGGTGCTACAGGCTCCGCCTTCCCCGCGGGCAGCAGCGACCTGATGGGCACCA
>Ga0247844_1001966_pt1 | contig 35201 bp, 50 predicted proteins | sample LaCtaG_FD_192421 | JGI IMG/M metagenome (GOLD analysis project Ga0247844, IMG submission 192421) | Freshwater microbial communities from meromictic Lake La Cruz, Castile-La Mancha, Spain - LaCruzMarch201714.5m_1 | ecosystem: Environmental > Aquatic > Freshwater > Lake | place: Spain: Castile-La... | reverse complement strand
AATCTATGTTTTTCATCTATAAAATTATCCCGACAGTATGGCTGATAAAAATTCTCTGTTTCTGGGTAGGCTTTTTTATGCAAGACCTCATCAAAATTTGAGTCCACATTATTGTTTTGATAAAAAACATCAATTGTATTCATGAGTTTTCTTTTATACTCCCTATTTTTGAAATCACAAATATTATCTCATCTTTTTGTTGTTGGTCCAAAAGAATTTCTTTATTTTCTTCGTCAAGTAATTTGATATTCGTTGAAAGGGAAGAAAACCAAGGTCTTTGAGGATCTGGTCCATCAAAAATAAGTTGCTTGTCAACTTCAATCTCTATATTGTATTTTGATTTTAAATTTAATATATGTCCCATTATCCCTCAGTTTTTAATTCCTAAAAAATCAATACTTTTAGAAGCCACTTCTTGCTTGTACTCAGTCCCAAAGATATAATTTTCAATTATGTTAGTTCTGATATACTCCCGCTCGGTTCCATAATATTTTTTAATATATGAGTATTTGTCTAAATAGTATTCTTGAATCTCTCTTATCTTGTGCAGCCCAGTTACCGAATTGTCTTCAAATTTTTTGGTCAAAAATTCTTCATTGTATGTCCCGTTACGAATAAGGTTTAGTTCTTTGTATATTTCTGGGTGTTTCTCTATAGTGTTTGCCATTGCCATGTCCAAACAGTTTTTGATTCTTATCTTTGGGTCTATTCGGTCAACGTGCAATAGAAAAAGTCCAGAATCTACAAAGGTATCTTTGCAGCAAGCATTGTGTCCATAATTGCGAATATCAGAGTATGAAGTTTTATATATAGACTTGCCATGGTTTTTGTTATGCTTTGGAGAACATATATAAGGAACTTGATTTATTTTGAAATATTCCTTACTATCTCCAACATGCATATGATCTAGCCATATAGACCCTAATACTTGTTTGTCGGAAGTTGCCAGCAAATCCAAAACACCCTCCGCAGAAAAAACATTATTTTTATAGACGCACAAGAATTCATCAGTGTCTAAAATAGAAAACCAATCACAATCAGCAAATAACTCATCATAAAAGATTTCATTTTTTCTGTATGAGTGTATGCTATTTGGAGATTTAATTTGTATGGGTTCTATAGAATGTTCCTTATAAGCATCTAAAACCTTTTGGCTGGTGCTATTGTTGTCAAATATAATTAAATTTTCTTTGCCGACCATTTTGGAGTAGTATCTTATCCAAATGTCTATCAAATCGTCTTCATTTTTTGTTTTAAGTATTATTTTAAATTTCATTTAACTATAATCGTGTTTATTTTTCCTATAAAACTCATTAATATCTGTGGTCAACAGAACCTCCTGATCCTTATAACATTTATCCACACTCTTTATAGTAGTCTCTTTAGATAAGATACACCAAACTATACAAGTTTTAATTTATGTTGTGGGTTACAGGTTAGGTATCCTAGATATCTCTCCATAGCGTGTTCAAATTGAATATCTGGGATTCCTTTTAATCCGTACCTGTCTAAAAGTTCCATATAGTTTTTAGCACCCCCTTTTTGAATAATAATTTGGCTTTCCCAGTCAATTGGAGTATTAATTGGGTCATTTTGATATTGGAAATAATATTTAATAAATATTTCCTTGTTCTTCATTATTTTCTGCCAATAAATATCATTTTTTTGTGCGGTCGTGAAATGTGGTTTAATTTGATTATATAAATAATACAGTGGCTTAAGGTGTTCTAGTCTAGTGATAAAGGTTGTGCCTTGAACATATTTAAATTTTTTAACCAATGACTCCTTATCGAAAATATCAGGATTGTCTATCAAAATTTGCGTATTTAAATCATTATTATGATAATATTGAGAAGTAAATTTGCTTGGGGCTATCGTATCAAACTCAGATATGTCCTCTTCATAAAAAATTTCATGTAAGACATTTCTCCATGACTGATTACTTTTATTATGTAGATATGCTATATAGGTTTGTGAATTAATATTATTCATTGAATATTGATATATAGTTTTAACGCCCTCAATTAATCCACCAATATCATATCCATAATTATCTTTTTCTATAATGTAACCAATATCAAGATTCAAAATAGACCGTTTGAGATAATCTTGAATTTTTTGACCATAAATATGATGATGGTCGCTAGATAAAACTATAACTGGTATAAATTTAAATTTTTGTTGATGTCTTATAATAAATTGATTAATTATATTAATGTAATAGTCTATTCCAGATGTGTCACATAGATATTTGTTCATATATAAAGAAACAACCAACCAATGATTACTAGTATTGTTATTTAGCCTACTGTCTATTAGTTTTGGTATAGAATAAAAATTGTCTATATATTGAGAATTATCGCTACTAGAATTAGGGGTCTTATTAAGACTCAATTCACCAAAAGCCTCAATTACTTCATCATCTGTTTGTGTATCTATTTCTATATAGTTTTCTAATAACTCTTTTATGTGTCTTGTTTTAATGTTATTTTTAATAACTATAATTTTATTATTTAATAATAAGTTTTCTAATATTACTATTGGACAAGGATCTTCTTTGCTAGTTAGGAAAAAATAGTCAAATATTTTAAAATATTGGTATGGGTTTTCAGTTATTGGAACCCAATAGAAATTTTCGGGCATTACATAATTATTCTCTGGATCAAGAGATTCTTTGATTTTCATCAAATTATACCCACCAACCCATATAAAATTATATTTAGGATATTGTATAGCTAATTTTAGAAATAAAAGTATATTTTTACGATCAGAAATATCTCCACACATACCTATAGTTACTTTTGACATATCTATATCGGATAGTTTTTTCTCGTTGTGATCAATTTTATATAATGATTTTATCTTATTTTGTTTACTTGCTGATATAAATGGTGGGAATATATCTATATTAGAAAAATTTGTATTTTTTAAAAATTCTTCTTTGATGGCTTCTGACACTACAAAAGTTTTTATATCCTTAATATCAGTAGATATTCTGTCAATAAATAATTTAGCATACCTAGGTGTTTCATGAAAATGTATTATTGTTTTCTTATGCCAATATTTAAAATGATCCCAATTATATAAATAAAAATTTAATGAATTAGAATAAATGAGTACTGGATTGGTAGACAAAAGTATATCATGTAATACATGTAAGTTATTAAAATGATAAATTTTATTATTAAGCTTAGGTAATATTTTATTAGGGAATGCTTCTAACATGTATATATTTTTAAATATATTACGGCTACTAAGCTCTTCATATAGATCATATAAAAATAGAGGCGCTCCAGTTTTAGATATATCATGATTTATTAATAATATTGATCCTGGTGACGAAGTATTTTCTATTATATTATCAAAACTAATACCACAGAAATACGTTCTATTTTCTTTTTCTCCATGTTCTAAATAGTGTTTAGAAGCTTCTATGTCAGATAATAATTTTAAATTTTTATTATAATACTTATATAATCTTGGATCAAAATTATATGGAAGAGAAGAAAACAGACTCATTATATTTTGATTACTGTCGTCTATTCCAATATATTTAGCGACTTGTGTGTCTGATAACTTGGATATATTTTGATTAAAATATTTATACGTATGCCAATTAAAATTTTCTGAAATATTATTTATCATTTAAATAATAACTAATTATTTTTGTTTTTATCTTATGTTTTTCATCTATAAAATTATTTTTACAGTATGGTTGATAAAAGTCTTTAGTTTCAGGATAGGTTTGACTATATAAAATCTCATCAAAATTATGATCTATTTTATTTATTTTGTAAAACTCACTAATATCTAAGATCATAATTCAAATATTGGTTGAAGGTGTTAACTAATTGATTTTTCAAAAGATTGCATCACTATATCTAAAGTTTTTTGTTCTTTAATGCCATGAATAGCATATGCTCCATTTTGTATTGCCATTGAGAGTTCGTCGAAATGTTTTGGTTCAATAGTATTTTGAGAATATGCTTCTCCATAATAAGTATTGTGTATTTCTAAGTTAAGATCCATGATTTTTTGAGCTATCCATCCATCGGTAACAGGATAATCATCTTCTTTTACTTCAACTGATTCTGTAAAAAACTTAAGAATGTTCGATGGAAATATCCAAGGAAAGTGCAGAAAACAAAAACCCTGACTCATAGGTTCTGTGAGTTTATTAAGAAATATGTAATCATTAAACAAATTACCTTGAATTATCGGTCTTGTTTGTGGTCGTTGAAGCATGATCGCATCGTATTCTAAAAATACATAATAGTCTGAATTATATGACAAAGCAGACTTCAATCCAAATAATTGTCTTTTTAGAGAATCATAACCATGATGTTGACTCTTACCATTAGTAAGACAATCTACATTATCTAATAGGCATGGGTCATCCACAGGAGAAATAATCAATATATTATCGCTATTCTTTTTCCAAATTGGATAATGTCTTTTGGTACTTTCTATAGCTCCACCATGAGCAAATACGGTTGTTGTCACTTTCATAGACTTTTACTCCCATTAGTGTAATTTTTGGTTAACATATTTTACTCTGTGCTTCTAATATTTTTTCTATAGTTGAGTCGCAAACTATTTTTTCTTCATCTGGTGGATGGTATAAAAAAGATTTGTCATAGACTATGTTGTTTTCAAAAATTTTTGTTTTAAACTTAAGCTTGTATTTTTCTACATCCATATAAGTTATGGGAGTGCTATTTGATTCTAAAAAATCATATTTTGATATTTTCTTTATAAATTCAAAGTCTAAAGTGCCTCCCATTATATTAGCTATTTTAGTAAAAGTCAGTATGCTTAAAATTCGAGTTGGATGATTATGTGTTGAAAATAATTTTAAAATCTCAAGATTGCTATCGATAAATTTCCAAATAAACTCTTGATCTCTATTTTTTAAGGAAGATTTTAATCTTGTTTTTGATTTTTCAAAATGTTCAAAAGATTCTTCTATTTTTAGATTGAAGGTATTAATTAAATCATAAATATACATTCGTAATTCTAGGTTTGTGATTCTTATTTCTGAAGCTTTGACATCAAAAGTTTCAAAAAAATTATTTTTTTCAGATCTATCGGTGTTTAATATATTGTAACTTCTAACAGTTTCTGTTACTAATAAATCAGTATTATGTAAAATTTTTTGCACAACATCTCTAGACATAGTAGATGTATTTGACCAATATGGCACATATATTCCAAATACGTTATATTCTGGAAAAAACTGATTGAAATAAAACATCAGTGGTGTAATTCTACAAGATCCTATAAAAAACACATTTTTGTCTTTTGTTCCTTTATAAGACAAAAAAACATTTTTACTGTTGAGTAGACCTAATTTGTTTGCGTTAATCATTTGCGATAACAATCCATATAAACAACAAGTCCTTCTAAACTAATATCACATAAAGGAAAACCTACAACACCACCACAATCATACCAATCATCTCCTTCTGATCCGCAACAGCAATTTTTTGTTTCAACCCAAACTTTATTTTGGCATCTATATTCGCACACTCCATATTTTGAGTCGTGTCCTTCTAAACTGTAAATTATTTCGTTGTTATTTTTCATATAACTTCTGACATAGCTTGAAGTTTATTCTTTTTGTTTTTGAAACACACATCTTGAGAACAATGAACAAGCGGAGCCGTTTGGGGATAATGAACAACATAGTTAATTTTATTAAACTGATCTTCTTTAAATCCATTGGCTATCATTATCATATCTGATGTGTGCGGTTTATTTTGATTACTGTCTAAGCATTTTTTGCTGTTTTTTAATTCACAGAAAATTTTACATGTTTCTAAATACTGTTCTGCTGTTCCAGATACAACACATGGAACGTGTCCTTGAAAACCCGTAATCATTTTTTGTTGAAAAATAGAATCATCTGTCAAACTCAGATTAGCAACATCGTAGTCTATCATTATACCACCGCCAATCTTAGACATTGCCAACCATCTCATATAGCAGTGATAGTCATAGAAGGCTAGATTAGCAGAAGGCAATTGTTTAATAACCTCAGAATAGCTTGAATAAAAATCATGTGATTTGGCTACTTCATAATTTAAAACTACAAGTTTCCAACCATTTTTCTCCCAAGACTTTGCACAAATTTTAATTAGATCTTCTTCTGTGTAATCTCTGCCCATTCCCAGAGGTTCATAATATGTGTATACTGTTTTAGTCATCATGAAGAATGCCTGTTGATTGGTTTCTTTTTATGAATAATAGCAAAACTATATTTTTTTGCTAAACTTAATACATCTATATTAGTATCATGGCTACTATTGGTACTATAATTATAAATTAAATTATTAACTATATATTTTCTTTTGATAAACTGCCATAACTCTTTATGATTATCATCATAATTAAAATAATCTTCAATAATTTTATATATTAAATAATCGTATGGTATTCCTTTTAAATAATATTTTACATAATCCGGCAATAGATTGAAACAAAATTTCATAAAATTCACCAATTGATCACAGCCGGTTGCATATAAACAAACACCACCATTAAGGTGCTGATTTGCAATATCATGATACGTAGCTAGGTTGTGTCCATCATATGTTGCTCCAGATATCCAAAAGGAACCAGAGTTTCTAGAGTATTGGTAAATTTTTTCTAACCAATCTTCAGATAAATAGCAATCACATTCTAAAAATAAAGTAGTATTATAATTAACTAAGTATTGAAATGTGCTAAAAAAAGTATAGTTCGGCCCAGATCTATATCCATATGTTAGGTCTGGCTGGTCGGGTATATCTTTATAAAAATCATATTCTTGAGGTATATTTATATCTAGAATTTTTATATTTTTAAATAAATCAGCTATTAAATTGGTGTCGATAGAATTAATAAATTTTTTGTGTGTAATAATAACAAGATCTAAATTTTTAGATATTTGCATATTAGGTTCATAAGACCTAATACTGTTATTTATATCACGTATCCATTCATCATATTGTCCATCTATAACCTCGTTGCCAGTTAATAATAAACATATACACTCTAAATGATTTTTATAATCTATCAAGTTTTTGTTATCTAAATATGAGTCTATGCTATATGTAGGAACTGATATGGGGTTGTAATTTAAACTATATTCTTTATGATTTTTTATAGACCTATAATCAATATGTATAGCATTAACATCGGGGTAGAGATTGAAAAAATTGATTTTTTCTTCTTTTATGAATTTTTTAAATAATCTGTCACAATTATTATAGCCTAATTTAAGATCTAATTTAGACAATGACAACTCTGATAATCCCATACTATCTTTATATATCCAACAATCATGAGAATACATGGAGTTGGTTAACGGAGAGCTTGGATCATAAAAATCCCTACTTTCTTGTATTATTCCAGTTTCTTTTGACAGGTCTTTCCTGGTTATTGCATAAATGGTGCGTCTATCGTAATACTTTTGTTTAAGAATTTGTATAGTAGAGTCCAGATAAATATCTGAATTAATTAATACCTTAATGTCATTCCAATAATGTGCATTGGCATAAGATATCCATGTCTTATACGATAGTCTATCATCAATAAAAGATATAGATATATTATATTTATTATTTATAATGGGTAGTATTTTTGTTAGATCATAGGTATCGCTAAAAATATGTATATGATTTATATGATCATTGTCTATATTTTTTTCTAGACATTTTAATCTATTAGCTTCAGTCTCATCATCCAAATACCATTGTAGAAATAGAACAATTTTATGCTTAGATATTGATTTTTGATCATCCTTTGGTATACTATTATCAGATAGGATTTTAGAAGAAATAGCGTATTCTTTCTTTGGGGCTTTATACGCTCTACCTTCTTTTTGTCCATGCACAAGATAATGAATTTTTGCAGATTGCTCTGTTATGATACCAGCTTTTATCAAATCTGAATGTATATCAACATAGTATTTCCAATCAAAATCTTGTGGTAAATTAGATGCGAATACTTTCTTTATTTTATTCATATTGCTTATTGTCCATAGAATACGAAATCATTTCATCAAGCGTAGACTCTAGCGTATATTGTGGTTTCCATTCCAACTCCTTATTTGCCAAAGAATAGTCTCCACGTAACACATTCAGTTCTTCTGGTCTTTCATAAATTTCTGAAAATGTTAAGTGCTGATTTATATTTAAATTTAAGATATCAAATACATATTCTACTAAGTATTGCACACTACAGGTGCGTCCTGTGGCTATAACATAGTCTTTAGGACGATCTTGCTGTAGCATAGACCACATAGCTAAAACATAATCTTTAGCATGTCCCCAGTCTCTTTTTGCTTCTAAATTACCTAAGCAAAGTTTTTGACTTTGTCCTTTCTTAATTTTAACAGCCTCAGTTACAACCTTATTTGTCACAAAATTTGTTCCACGCCTGGGTGACTCATGGTTAAATAAAATACCCGAACTAATAAATAGATTATATGCATTTCTATAATTATGACATATATTATATGCAAATAATTTTGAACACCCATAAGGACTAACTGGTTGCATTTTAGTTGTTTCTCTTTGATATCCATCATTATCTATCGAATTACCATACATCTCAGATGAAGCAGCATTATAGAGTCGAGCTTCTGGACAATACTTCCTCATAGACTCTAAAACGTTGAGAGTTCCTCCACAATTAACATCCATTGTATATTTGGGCATATCATAGGATATTCTCACATGACTTTGTGCGGCCAGGTGGTATATTTCATCTGGTCTAACTTTGCTGATAATATTATCTATGGATGATGGATCCAGAAGGTCCGCATATGTTAGTTTTATAAGACCATTAGAATATATATTACTAATTCTAGTAGTTTGGGATGCAGGTACCGAATTTCTTCGTATTGTTCCATGTATTTCATAATTTTTATCCAACAGTAGTTCTGCTAAATAAGACGCATCTTGACCATTGGCGCCAAAAATTAAGGCCCTTTTCATCATTTATTTCCTAAGTAATTTGTATTCATTATTGATAAACCATTTGATAGTATGTATTAGTCCTTCATTTAAAGATATCTTGTGTTGCCACCCTGTTGAGCTTAGTTGACTAATATCTAGAACTCTACGAGGAGTGCCGTTTGGGTAATCTGTATTCCATTTAATTGTACCAGAATACCCTATTAAATTTTGAATCATTATTGATAAATTCATAATAGATGTTTCTATTCCTGTACCAATATTAATAATAGATGGGTTTTCGTGATTTAGCATTAAAAAATGTATCGCATCTGCTAAATCATCAACATGTAAAAATTCTCTTGTGCATGATCCATCGCCATAATTTTCTACTACTGGAAGATTTTTTTCTTTAGCATTCATGAACTTATGAATTAATGCTGGTATTACATGACACTCATTGAGTCTAAAATTATCATTTATTCCATATAAATTTGTGGGCATTAATGAGATCGTTCTGAATCCATATTGCTCTGTATATTTTTTGCACAGGTAGTGGCCGCTAATTTTAGCTATTGCATATGCATCGTTTGTTTCTTCAAGAGGTCCAGATAAAAGGCTGGATTCTTTGATAGGCACTGCTGCTAGTTTTGGATAGATACAAGCAGAACCTAGGAAGCATAATTTTTTTACACCACATTTATAGGCTAGGTCAATAATATTGTTCTGTATAAATAGATTATCTCTAATAAAGTCTGCTGGATTATTTTTATTAAATTGTATGCCTCCTACTTTGGCTGCGGCAAGTACAACATACTCTGGCTTTGCGTGTTCAAAAAAATCTTTAACTTTCAAATAATCTCTTAAATCAAGTTGACTACGGTCTTGAGTAATGAGATTGTTGTAATTGTTTTTAATTAAATGTCTATATATAGCACTACCTACAAGTCCATTATGACCAGCTATATATATTCTAGATTTTTTTTGCATACCGACTTCCTGCTCGTCCTATCTCAAGTATCCAATCCCAGAGTCTTATAATAGGTATTATTTAGTACTTAATTTATTGTATAGTACTAAGGCTACACAAGCTCCGATCACACCCATAATTACACCAGCCGGCGATAGGGCGCTATACTGCCCCAACATATACATTATAGCTCCTCCAAAGTAAGAGCCAACCACCCCCAACGCAACAGTTTGAAAAAATCCTAAACGCTCTTCTCCAGGAATTATACTTTTGGCTATACTTCCAACAAAAATACCATATACACACCATATTAAAATACTAAACATTGGCTGCCTCCACTAAAGTAATAACTTCATCATCCGTGAGAATTTCTCCTGTGTCTAACAAAGCGCTCAATATTGATAAAGAATATTTTTCATAATCTTCTCTACTCATTTCTCTTCTGAGAACCTTTTTAATTCTCATTTTCGTAAACCAACCCTTACGATCACTAAAAAACTTGATTTGTTCACCATATAACGAATACTTTTCTTGACTTGTTGATGTTGTAGATAATTGGGTTTTATTACATTCTTGTAAAATTCTTATGCAAGTAAGTACTATGCTTATAATCATTAGAATAGTAACTATTGCAAAACCGTATTGGTCGTCTTTAGGAACTTTAGATTTCTCTAAAATTTTAATCGCTATAGCTTTTAATTTATCTTCATTAATGTCTTTGCTCATAATTATTTTACCTCTGGCTCACAATAAGTACATTCTATTTTCTTAATATTATCGCCACTCATATACCATCCTTTACCCTTACATACTGGACAATCTTTTCTTTTGTATTTTGAGGCACTCTCCACATGCTTTGCTTTAATAATGCCTCCAGCAAGAGTTACTGGAGCCGTTGTTGACCCATAGTAGTGAGACTCAGTAAATAATAAAGTAGTACAAAATAGTCCTATAAACAATTTATTCATTTTACTTTCTCCATGGCAAGATGTTATCTACCAAATCTTTAAGAGGTCTTTTGGGTTTTGGTTTTATTGGACTATCAGGCTTATCTTCTGGGATATGCCTTTCAAATATTTTTAAAACGGCTAGAATAAAATCTAGAACCGTTTTGATAGCTCTATTTAATACTATTTTATCAATGAGTTTCATAAGAGTATCCTATATTAAGATAATAATTCTGTATTGTATTACACCAAATATGAATATTGAATGCCCAAAGGGCTAACTTCTAAAAGTTCTTATAGATAGTCATCAAAACCATAGTCTGGTAGTTTTTGAAGAGGAAAACCATCAAAACCACTAAATGCATAGGAACCATTCATTGCTAACATTCCAGCAGCATCATCGGCATGAATCAAGAACGATCCATCTGGAATTGGACCCCATGATGGATGACCACCATCATTCCATTTGCCCCAGCTATTTTGGACTAAAAAGGCTGGCTCACTACCAGTATCATCACATGCTATCCAAGCCATGCAATGTCCCCAAGACCCAGATTGTTTAGCAAAACCCTTCTTATCTCTGGTACTACTGAAACCATAGCTAGAACATACAGCTAAACCGTAACCATTAGCGAGGGCATCTCTAGCCTCTTCTATGGTTCTAATTAAAGAAGCAGTTTTCATTTGATGGTCATTAGATAAGTCTAATACTTTATCAGGAAGTCCCCTTCCTCCCCATCCGGCTCCCAAATTACCATTATACTTACTAAAATCCACAAAGCCATAATTTTTCCTAACAACAATACCCCCAACTTTACTAACAAATTCTGCTGCTCTAGCACAACTCATGCCCTGTCCGCTAAAACCACGATAGCCATAAATTGCCTCTGTTGCTCCTCTTGCTATCCAAGCTTCTCTCTCATTATGAACATCTATTTCTACTGCTCGTGAAACATCACAAGCATTTCGTGTTCCTTGACTAACACAGTCTCCGGTCGTCTGACGCTCATTATAAGGATTTTTATCAAACTTTAACACACTCTTATACGGTGTTGAAAGTTTCCCCTTACCACTACCACTAATTTTCTTACTAGCATCACCAAATAATGGATACTTGGAAGTTTCCATCAAATGATCATATACATGTTGCTCCCACAAGCATCCACTAAATCCTTTGCGATAATTATCGTATAGTTCTTTTGGAGAAAATCTAGACATTATTTTGACCCTTCATTAAAGGCCCAAGCTAAAGCATTAAATCCATCAACAGCTTTAGCTCTTAATTCTTTGGACAAAAGGATCTTATCATCACCAATTGATGCTACTATCACCTCCTTGGCCTCTTTGCCTAAATTTGGATATTTACCTTTGATATCTAGTCTTAACATAAGTCCAGCTAAACTATTAGCTTGACGAATTTCTTCAGTATTGGTCACAACTGTCTCACTATCATCTAACTCGACTAACTTAGCTAAATCAAGATATAGGTCTCTTAGTTTTTTAGCATCTGCTTTGACAGATATTCCAGTTTCTTTAAGCAGACTAATCACATCATCGGCCTCTTTTTTTACATTTGTATCTGTTGGAGCAGATAGTTCCAGAACATCGATAGAGACTGGTCTATTTGGAGAAAGACCCAGATTTGATAGATCAGGTTTAAATAAGCCAATAATAATTAATATGGAAGCTAATATAAGAATAATTTTATGATTCATATAACATCCTTTTTCTCACAAACACTTGGGCTTAAAAAGGGAAACATCTCATCAGCCACCTTAACTGCTTCTGGACAACCACTTTGAACAGCTAGGTCTCGTGTTTGTTTCCAAGAAACAATCAGTTTAAAAAACGTATCCTTTTGCTCATTAACGCTCTTTGTTTCTGTTACTACTGGAACAGTAACAGGAACTAACAAGTTAGAGGGTTTAGTTTCTAAAGAACCTTTGACGTTCTTAAACAAAGAAAGAATAAGCTCTTGTACCGGGCTTAACTTATCCTTAAATAAAACCCACAAAACCATACCAACACCCGCATATAAAGCCAAATCCATGGCCGTTAATCTACTACTAAATTGTTCGAAACTTTCTGTAAAATTCATTGTAACCTCTCTTATTTATCTGAAACTGTTGGAGTTTTATCTATATCTGGAGTCACCACACTGGATGGATCAATAAAAATTCCAGTATTCCTGAATGTGATCACCAAAGCATCGATGGACGAACTAACTAAAAGCATCAAAATTTGTTTCACATACTTCTGTATTATAGGTTGAAGAAGCTTTGGAACAAATGGGAAATTCACTACTGTAAAAACCTGATCGTAAAAATTACTAATCATAGCCATAGCTAAGGTTTTTTTATCTGCACCCTTTAGGTTTGGACTATTATTTTCTATACTTTGAATAATATCCACTGTTGCTAGTTGTAGTATGTTCCACGCTTGTGGCATAGCTACATCTTTAACTGCTTTTAATATAGTTTTTGCTTTCTCTACTAAACTTTGTATATTACTTACTGATAGGTTTTGAGTTTGCATTTTTCTTTCTCTTTTTTCTTACCGGTACTGGTTTATCTGTTTTTTTGTTTGCTTCTTTTCTTTCTTGTGGAGTTGCTGTGTTCCACCAAGTCTTTTTTAGATCTGTTCTTCCGTTAATATATTTGAATAATACTGTTAGCTGCCCAATAATAAGAATAGTAGCTTCTAGACCCCTGGTAGTTTCTTGAATCAAATCTTCTTTTTGAGAATTTTCACCTATAAGACCCACAAGATATAGTCCGCTAAAAATGAAGCTAACGGCTGTAAACCAAAATTCTGAACTTTTCCAACCGGGTTTGATCATAATAGTTTATCTCCTATTTTAAAGACTGCTATTATATACCATATACACCTCTACAAGATCTTATCTGATTTAGCAATATTCAAATCCCACCACAACGGCTGCATATTAGTATAGTAAAAACATTTTTTTTGCTGTTCTGGATCAGAAAGGTCAAAACTTGCGCATGGAATTATGTGGTCAATATGCCATCCTTTGGGGCCATAGGCTTCCCAGTTTAGTCTAGGGTCTTTATGAAATTGTGATTCTAAATGTTGTTTAAACTCTTCAATAGAACAACCCAATAATTCTGTTGTAGCTTGAGACTTATAGTATCCTTTAATACTAGCCACTATTCTTTTTTGTAAAATACTTCTTAACCTATAAGAAAGATCAGAATAATATTTTTTATGCTGCCACTTATTTGCACTTTGTCTAATTTTTTCTTTATTATTGATCCTATAATTTTTCATATACTCAGGCTTATTTAGTCTTTGTTCTTTCTGATAAGCTAGCTTAGTTTCTCGTTGTCTTGAATATCTTTGTTTATCTATTGTTTTATTGTGCTCTTTATTTTGAATTTTATAGTCTTTGGATTTTTTTATTCTATCTTCTCTATTGTTAATATATCTATTGTGCTGGTTAATTTTATCACAATACTTACACTGAGCTAGCTTGCCGTATTTACCAGTTTTACTATTTGGAAAATCGTTCAGTTGTTTTGTAATGTTACATTGATTACATGTTTTGGTTTGGGTCATAATAAACACGGTTTAGTATTATGCGTTTTGGTCAACAAATCCGAAGCAAACTGTGCAATAGTTTTCACTAACAGTATAATTGAAAGTCACGGTAGTTACAGTTCCGTCTATTCTAATTATATTATAGCCTTCTTCTCCAGTAAACTGAGAATATTGAGTAGCATTTACTGGGTTTTGATATGTAGTGCTTGTGCCCCAAATTGGAGTAAAAGGAGAGGATATTTGCACCGGAACAGGAACGCCTCCCTGCCCAACGCTAGCAAATGCGACTAATGCATTATTAACAGGTTGACTAAAAGTTGCAGTAAAGATGCCTGCTTGAGTATTTTTAATTTGAGTTCCTGTAAGCGGTACACCATATTCTTCGGGAAAACTTGTACCCCCAACCATACCAGTATGAGCATCCATGCCGCCACCAGTTTGTGTGATTGAGATTGTGATATTGTTCTGACCAATTCCAGAAGCAGTGCTAGAGGTAACAGAACCTATATTCATCCACTGAAACCCAGAACTGCCAAAACCTGTTTTTTCAAAAACTAAAGTATTCCCTAAAAAAATTTTAGAAATATCTATATTTCCTAATTTAATAGAAGTTATATTAGAGTCACTTAAAAATATGTCACTGTTTACTGTTGGCATACAAACCTTTAACCCCTAATGACATATAAGGTATTAGCGTCTTTTGTAGCAAGACTGTCATAGTTGCTTTGAGAAATACTAATCATGTTTGTGATATGCACAGAATTATTGACTAAACTAGTATTACTTTGAACTAAGCCAGAATGAAGAACAGATACTGATACTTTTTTTGTCAAAGCAGATCCTGATGGGTCGTCCATAATTAAAAATACGTCGTCGCTAGTTAAACTGCTAGCTACTGGAAACTCATTTATTCTTTGAATACTCATTATCCACCTATTACTGTCTGGTCGCCCACTAATTGTACAAAAATACCGTTATAGAATCTATTATCGTACTTATCTTCTATGTTGGACATCGTTGGCGCATTTTTAACGTATGTCTCTAGTGTGCCGTACTCTCCAGTGAAAGTACATGAAACTAAAGTTGTGCCATTTTTAATTGGGTTTGCCGAAATTGCTTTTTGAATATCGTTTGCCATTTATTACCTCTCTATTCTGTCTTCTAGAGCTTCTAATGTTTTACCTAATGTTGCTATTTGAATTTTTAATTCAGTCATTACTTCTGTATTTTTTTCTAATGCTTTAAATATGGTTGTATTAGTTTCTTTTGTATCACTAAGTTTTTCCATAATATACTGACGATCTTTAACATATTGGCTTTGATTATTTACGAGATCTTCAACTTCTTTTTTAGTAACAAGGTTTTTAACAAATGTTGTCCAGAATCCAATAAGTGCTATAATAACACTTACCATAGAGACTGTTAGATTTTCAAAAAAACCACCCACCGTTGATGGATCGCTCATAATAATTACTCACAATCTTGACAATAGCCTAAGATTTTGTTCCAGAACCCACACTTTTGAGGCTTATTAACCGACCAGCACTTGCAGCACTTATCTTTATCTATAAACTGTGTATTTTCAGAATGAAGAGACCGCTCAAAAGCTTGAGCGATCTCATCTTCTGTTAATAATAAATCTATGCACCTATCGTCCACAACAATTGTTGTGTGTAAAAATTTCATAGAACCTTACCCCTTAGCTGGATAATTTTGTGTAGTGATGTGTTGACTATTTACCATGAATGTTAAAGAACCAGGAATAGCAAAAGAAGATCTTGCAGCAGTATCGTTGCCAAAATCGTCTGAAGAACTACCTGGAAATCCAACGTCAAATTGTCCAGTATATATATTATATTTACCTGCTCTGATAGCTGTAGCCACTAGTGATGTTGTTCTATTTTCTAGATAATTAATAGATCTAACATAAACTGGATATATAGATGCATTTCTAAAAACAAGAACACCATTAACTAGGGCGTTACTTCGCATAGAAAGTAAGCTGTCTGTATTTTTAGCAAAGACTCCGCTAACAGTAGCCTTATCTGAATTGTCATTGTCTTTAGGACCAGAAGTATAGGCTAAATTGGAGCCAGCATTTGGTGCTACGCTGTTGAGAATATCGCTTGATATATTGTGTGATAGTACCGAACCGCTATTATTATCTGCGGTGGAACCTGACTGATAATGTAAAGACATATTTAAGCTCCTTTGGATAGTGTAGAACTATTATTCATTAAAATAATACACCAAATTATTGAAAAAGTTTATACCATTCAGAATAGGCCGTAATATCACTATGAATATTTTTACAGCTAGCGTCTAACTGGGTTTTTGATCCAAAATCAGTCTTTACATGTATAATATTTTTAGTAGAACACAATAATTCAAATTTATCTCTATTATCAGATATGCAGCTATCTATTTGTTTATATAATGGGAAAATTGTATCTAATAACTTTTTAGCTCCCCTACTAGACACTATATATCCATATAGCCCAGTAATCAACCCTCTTGGTTCAGAAATTATATCATTAATAACTTTTTTCTGAAATCCTGGGATCTCATTATAGCCAAGATATAGTATATCATAAGAATATTTAGAGGATTGAACCATATCTAAAACATTTAATAGATCTCTATCAAAATTTTCATCAATAATAATATCGTCTTCAAATACAAAAAATGGCTTATTACTATTTTGACACTCTTGATAAATTAAGTGATGGGATAGTGCGCAAGCTAGCGATCCGTAAGTTAATGATATTCCATAGCTTTTTTGTTTTTTTGCTATGATGTCATTTTTTGCTTTTGGAGTTACAATAGAGTCTGGAACTAATCTAATATCTAAATACTTGCCTATAACAGCTTCATATCTATGACACATTTTTGATAAAAACTGAGACTTAAGTATTTCTTTTTCAAAATACTCTTTCTTTTTTTTATCTTCTTCTAGATTGATGTAACAAATTTTTTCAAAATACTTATATAAATCTATCATGTTATATTATATGTTCATATATAAAAGTTTTATCTATGTTTCGTTTTATAAATTTTTCTTTTTCGGAATATTTATCCCATAATATACAGATACTATCTTGATCAATAGTACTATATTGTCCACAGTCATTATTTTTAATATTATAGACTCTATTTAATAGCTTATTAATAACTATATAAGATTCCCAGAATTTATGCTTAAATAGGCACAGTGTGAAAACGGCATCTTCATAATGACTATATTTATCGTCTTGAACCAAATACCCACTAGATGAGATATTTTTCCCATGAATATGATATACTGCAAGGTCAGAGTCTTCGATAACCACTGAGGTAATACCATCTTGTCTCCACTTGCGTCTCCAACCAGGATCTTCAAATGGGTGTATCTTTTCAAGCTCTTCTCTTGTTGTATTTAATAATGTTTCTAAACATTTACGATTAAATATATAGCTAAATGGCATACCAAACTTTACAGAGCTTTCAAGATCTTCGTGCCAATATCCTCCAACGTTATCAAATTTTCCCTTATATAGTTTATTATTATTTATCTCGTAAATAATATTACTAGAGATAATATCTACATTTAATTCTTTATAGGACTTTAAATTTTTGCTTAAATAATTTTTGGTATAAACATCATCATCATCTATTTTAACAAAAATATCATAAGTGCCGTGGTCCATATTTCTAATAGGATAAAGATAATTATTATGCTGATCTAGATTAGTATGGAAAAATAAATGTATTCTGCTATCTTCTATAAAATCTGATAATAATCTTAAGTAATCTTCTTTTTCTTGATCGTCGTCTATACATATACCAATACTATAATCAAAATGCTTATATGTTTGATTTACTATACTATTAAGAGTATGATATAAATGGTATGGTCTACCATAAGATGTAGTAAAGCATAATACTTTGTTACGTTTCATTATTTGTTAATAGAATAGTAATACGTGGTACCATCCATATTCCTTCTGTAAAACATTTCGTCTCCCCATGTGTCCCATTTGATTTTAATATTTTTATCATCTTGTATTTCAAATGCTCCATGATCATCATTTAATATGTTATACATACGTTGGTTTCTTTTATTCATATAGATATATGAAGACCAAAAATTATGCTCAAACATACACAATGCAAAAAAATCATCTTCCATCATAAGATATTTTTGATTATCAGATTGATGTTCTTTTGGTTTTGGTTCAATTTCTTTAGCAAGATACGAGTAGCTGTGATCCGTGTCTCTGATGCTTTTAGTTTTTAAACTATTTTGATTGATAATAGATAGCCACCCGTTATCTACAAAATACTGTTTATTTTTAATTAAAATATCTAATGCTTTATTATTAAGTATATAGTTATATGTATTACTTGTGTTATTGTTAAGATTGTTTTCAAATTTAATTTCTATAATATCCGACTCATGATTATATTGACTAATAACATAATTAATATATTCTGGTAAGTAGATCGCTGAACTTTCTATATGTAAGAATGTATTATATTTTTGATGTTCAATATTTGCAAAGCCAATAAGATGATCTTGAATATTAGTTATTGATTTAATGAAAAAATTAACTCTAATATTTGATGGGTTTATAAAACCCTTCAGAATTTTTTTATATATATGTTCTTCTTCTTTAGATTCAATAAAAACATTAATAATATAATTTATTTCTGCATATGATTGGTGCTTGATTATATTTTGAATAAAATAATAGGGACATACTATTGAAGCATCTATATTAGAAAAACATAAAACTCTTGGAATAAACTCTGCTTTGGGTTTATTTTTAATCTTGACTTTGGGTTTACTATTATTGACTATAGACACTTTACTATTTTTAGTAGGAGTACTATTGGTTTCTTTTAAAATAGGTATTTTTTTAACTCTTGACATATTTACTTAAACCTTTATTATGAGTTTTTTTGCCCATCCTTCATTTTTTATATGTGGTATAATCACACAGTGATCTACTGTTCCTTCACAGCCAAATACCGTTCTGTGCTCATTACGTTCTTTGTTAAAAAAAGCCACATAGTATTGGTCATCGTGATTGAAATCTTTTCTCCATAAAAGCTTATCTTCTTTATCTTCAAAGCCAAAAAACCAGAAATCAAATTCCTTATTATCAGGAATATCTGCATAATCCCATTTAATATTAAAATCATTATTAGATAACATACCATTTGACCATTCTTCTTCTGACATTACATATGGTTCTGGAATACTTGTGCTATCATTAATTCTGCTAGCATATTTATGAACTCTACGGTTCTGGAAATCGACACCACAATATAGCTCATAATCGTGCAAGCTTCTAACATTACCTAATCCATAGTGTCTAAAGTCTAGATTTGAAATATCCATACGAAATAGAGACCTTTGTCTTTGCTTTGATCTGACATTCCGAGCTTCTGCTTCTAAATCAAAACCATTATTTTTAACATGATCATCCCAGTGCTTGTGTTGTTCTTTTCTTAAGTATTCATGCCATATTATAGTATATGTTGGATGAAACAAATCATATCCATGAGTATATGCTCTAGCACTAAGTGTTAATTCTTCTCCCCTAAAATATAAATTTGGATCATAAATACAATCTCTACATAGTCTTCCAGAAGAAAATATAAAATGACCAGACAATAATCTAGCTGGAATTAAATTAATATTTTGAGATTTAAGATAATCATGATTTGCTATAAGTTGTGGTCTTGATATAACATCTCCGTCAGAAGTAAAGGTATCAAATAAAGTTATCCTATAAGGCTCATTTTTTAAAGGCTCATCTGGTTTATCTGGCCAATAGGTTGTTCCATAGGTGCCTATAATTGGTTTTGGAGATCCAGAAGCAGTGTACAGGTCTCTTAGATCTTGGTCCCAGTGTTCTATAAATCTATGATGAGAATCTAGTTGTAAAAAATATTCTTCATCAGTATACAAATGTTTCTGTATAACGTGCCTAGCCCAACAGGCTCCTTTACTATCTCTCCAATCACATTCATATAATTTAATATGATCATTATATAAAAATTCTTCTATAGACTCATTTGGTGTTTTTTGCCAACATATACCTATCCTTAGTAAATCTGGATACTTGGCTTTAGCAAACATGTCTCGTAATGTTGGTAATAGCTCTGGATCTCTATACGAAGCTATGCTAACAAAGATTAAATTATTTTTCTGTGTCATATGAATGATAGTCTTTAATTAAATTCAGCGAATATATATGTTCAAGACTTACTCCATGTAGTCTTGATTTTATAATAAGCTCTACATGATCCTTAGTCCAGACATTTCCATTAAAAATAGCAGATATTTGACTTTTTTCTTCTAGATACTTAGAAGCAATAATATGATCATATATATTATCTAAAAAGAATCCAGTAGCAGGATAGATAGTATTAATATTATTTTCTTTTAATATTAAGCATAATTTATGTAGAATATTATGATTAAATTTTCTATAGTCCAACATATACCGAATTTCAGTAGTATCAGGAAGAGCCGCCCGTATCTGCTCTATTTCTTTTCGTATGGGAGCATATTTTCTATTAACCAATAAGTATGATGGTGCCTGTATGGAAACTATTTTACTTTGTCCTGCTATTGACTCAATATTTTTTAATCTTATATATGATGTATTTAAACCAAGAGGATAATCTATATAAATATTAATTCTATCAGATGGGAAAAAATATTTAGCAAATCTTTGCTGTTGTTGATTTATTAAAACAGAATCTACTTTATGCGTACTTCTGATCTGCTTGAATAAGTCTTTGGATTCCTGATCCGTATAGAAGTTATTGAGATAAAATTCTATTATCATTAGCTATAATTATCTTTCAAATATTTTTTAATACTAGCTATATTTGGAAACTGTGAGGATCCTAGAATACCGTCAGAGAATCCATAGTCTATACATTCTTGTGGATATAAAATCCAATCTGTTTTATTATCAAGTTGTGATAATATATGTTTTTTTGCAATTGGTCTCTTCCAATTTTTTTCTTTAAATATTTTTGATGTCATAAATTTGTCTGTAAATATATCTACCATTTTAACAGCTTCTTTTTGGGACCATTCTAGGCTAGAGATGGCGGCTTTGTGTTCTGTATCTAGAGATGTGAATCCATAATGTATTAACATGTATGAACTAGGCATCATAATCCTGATATCAGCTGCCTGTAGAATAATACTACCAGAAGATTCAGCTCTAGAATAAACTAAAATACCTATTGGAGACTCACATAAAGACATAGCATCATACATACTCATACAGTCACTCCATTCTCCTCCTGGAATATGCATATGTATAATAATTGGCTCATAAGAGATACTAGTTAAGTATCTAAGGTTTTTATGTAAGAGTGTTGCAGATCTGAAGTCTATTCCGCCCTCCTCCTCACCACCTTCCATTGAGGAGTGTAGAAAAATTTCTCTAGATTTAATATCTATGCTATAGTTATGTATTTGGTCTATATTATGATTTTGTCGCATAAATCGCTTCTTGTATAGTTTGCATAACGTTTCTGTCTTTAAAAGCTTTACCTATAGCTATTCTAAATCTGTATCTTGTAAAGATATCTAATATTTCCACCCCTTCTGTATTCTCTATAGTTGATGATACATCTGTGGTGATATTAAAATTTGTATGTCCTATCCAAAATTTAAAAATTTTTGTACAAGCTGTTTTTTCATGCATAGGTATCATGCCCATAGGGGTCATAATAGCCTTAGTAGACGAATGGAAAAGTAGTTGATTTTTATTTTCATCAGTATTCTGCTCATCAAGACCTTCCACATAAGAGTCCCAATGGGCCGAGTCATCAAGCTCCTCTTCCGATAAATCTGTTAAGACTTTTCCATCATCTGTTGGTAGCTCATATGGATCAATCCATTTTTGCCATAAAATTATTTTAGGTTTCTTGTTCATCTTGAGATCCAAAGACTTGTGATGGTTTTATTATAGGGTCATTTGAGCTTTTATCCAATACATCATTTAATATTGCGGATCTCTCTTTGAGTAAGCTTATTGTTTTTAGCAAAACTGCTTCGTCATAAGGCTTATCTGTAATATTATAGTTTGCCAAGATATCCTTAATCTGTTCTATAAATAATCCGTGCGCTAGACCCAGTATTAGATTTGCTAAGTCACTAGATGTTTTATCTATACTCTCATAATCCCATTTTATCTCAAAAAAATATTGCTTTTGTTTATCGACACCAATTAATATTGATGCTCTTAGTGGTGGATCGGACTGGTCGTCCGTTTCGCTACTAGAAAGATCTTCTTCTTTTTCAGGTAGTTTTTTAGTCTTAAATATCTTTTCAAATAGTGTGCTCAATAACATTATTTATAATCCTAAGTTCTGTTAATATATTTTGGTCATAAATATCAAAAACCTTCCAATAAAACTGCGGTTGTGTCAAGAGCTTCGGACAGATACAACCATATAGAAAATACAGAACATCGCTAGAATCATTATATAGCTCTGATATATTTTGATCATTAATACTAATAAATTTAGGGTCCAAATATTGAGTAGCCATTCTCTGATCTTGGAAAAATTGATTGATGGCTATTTGTTTGATATTATTAGAAAGATCTTTATAGTTATCTATTTCAATTGAAGGTAAAATAATAGCATCTTCTCTGCTAGACAAGATATATTTTTCTTCTTTATAAAAATCTGTTGTAATAAAACAGAGTAGTATTTTTACCATAATTATATTATACTTCTTAATGTACTATATGCCTTGTTCAAACCCTGTCTTACTGCCTCTCTGGTAATACCAAAGTTCTTACCAATCTGCTCCAAAGTCATATTCTCAAAAAAATACATTCTAATATAGGCCACCTGTCTATCACTAAGAATTCCGCTATCTAGTATAGCCTCAATATCTTTCTTTAATATACTTTTTTCCTCATTATCAATGATAGAATCTACAGTTGATATTGTTCCATTTGAGACAATATCCTTAATATATAAGTCGTCTTGATATTGTTGATCTAAAGAAACTGTCTGCTTTCTAAACTTATTCTTTTTTCCATACTGTCTTGTGATATAACTTTGAATAGCCCATATAGCACATTGGTTCCTATAGGAATATTTTGTTTTTCCTTGACCATGTTCTCCACGCCTATTTTGATCCCATCTCCAGTCTGCCATCATTATCCCATTAGCAATGTTTGCTATAGAATCTTCACTGCTCAACATTTTTTTAGCTGATCCCTGACATATTTGATTGGCGAATTTTGATATGCTTTTTTTAGCCAAAGTTAGATAAAAAGACAGTGGTTCAAACTGTACAGAATCTTTATCACTATATTTAGTTTTTTGATTACCAATATTTACAATATCTATCATATTATTTCCTTAGTGTTCCTTTTGTCCTAATGTGTTAAACTATAATCTTTAGTCTTTTTTCTCTATCTCTGCTTCTGTCTCTTTTACAGGGGCTATTCTAACCTGTGGGGCATCGGTTTTTTCGTCAGCTACCTTAGCCTTAAAATCTTTTGGCGGCTGTTTTTTATTGCCTCCGCATCCGCACCCTGCAACACTCTTATCGTCATCACTGGGGACATACTTGACAAAATCGTGGATGGTTCTCATGTAGTCTTCAGTTATGGCGATTTTACCCTGTAACCAGCTTTCTGTCAAATTTTCTTTTACTGTTGCGTCGTTTACTTCGACCGCTTCTAAAATAGATTGAGCATGTTTCATTATGGCTCTTAGAGATCCTATGTTCATATCTAAAAAATCTTTTTTATATTCCATCAGCTCTGTTTTTGGAGTTTCGTTCTCCATCATATCACTTTGTGTTTTATGTGGTAGTAGAACCCCTTGAATATCAGTTAAAATTTTATCAAATCTTTTCATTATGATACCTCCTTTTACAGTAAATCTGATACTTTTGGCGATGACCACATCTTACAAGACCAGTAATTTGCTTTCCATTTTGGGCCTGGATTATCACAATTGTGTCTTGCTCTATAGGATTTTCTTCGTTCTGGATCGTCTCTTTTAATTTCCATATTAGGATCACCAAAATTTACTTTTACAACGTTACCTTTATCATTTTTTACATACACGCTAAATTTTTTGGGGCCATTAGAGGTTCTAAAAGGCTTATTCAATTTTACTTTACTATTATTTGAATTATCGTCAGCTTGTATTAAGTATCTATCATTTTTTTTATAGGACCCTGGTCTATCAAATAAAAAGAATTCTCCGGTTTTTGGGTCCATATATCTATATGTTTTAGACTGAGCCAATTTCCATGCGTCTGGACTGGGTCTATCAGGGTCTCCACGCTTGGCTGGCTTATATTTTTTTCCTTCTCTGTCTCTTTTTTTTCTAATATTTTCCCATAATCCTGGTTTTGAAATAGAGAAGTCGTGTATTTCTATTGAGTTATCATCTTCTGTATCGTAATACTCATGGTCTAGAGGTATTATTAATGTATTTTCATTTATTTCTTCAGTATATCCAAATGTATTATACTCATACATCATTTCTAAGCCTTCTAAAACAGAACACGACTCAGCTGCTTTAGATAAGCATACAGCTATCCTTTTGCTATTATCCGGAAACTCTTTACTTAGTTTATCATCAGACATGCATCTAGATATAAATTGATTTTTGTCTTCTTTTTCTTTACGGCTTGGAATTGGCATATTAAACCTCTTTATATAGTTGTCCAGTTTTATATAAATACACTATAGAGTATATAAATCAATGGTTTCATTTTCGTGGAAAACCTTATTGAAAATTTGACCATCTTTTTCGTATTGTAAATATAGCTGTTTATTTAAACCAGGGGCTGGATCCCCACATAATGTATTATCTGCCACAATCCTTCTAACCCCAGCCTTTTGTAGTGTTTCAATAGCTATTTTTGCATCATATATTGAACCAAAATAAACTCTATCAATTTCTTTTAAATCTAATGTATCAGATGTCATAAAATATCTCCATAGCGTTTGAGTATCTTTAATTGGGTGGTGAACTCCAGACTTTACCATATCACCAGGATTTGGTGCTAATGTTCTAATATTATCAATACAAATCTGTCTCTCATATGAAATAAATTTAGGTAGGTTCAGGTTCTTGCTATTATTATGATTAAGTACATTATATTTTAAATACTTTAGTATGGTAGCAAATTTTGTTTCCACATACAGCTTATTACTCTGAGGATATTCTTTTAAATGTTCTATTAAAGAAGCGGTTGCATCATCAGATACTAATGTTGAGCATAGTGGGGAGCAGGCAGCAAAGTTGTCTTGACCATAAAACTTATTGATTAAAGGGAGATGTCTTTGAGCATCAAACCACCAATATCCATAGCCATATGTTTTAGCAAAGATAGTGAGCGATGATGAAATTCCATGATGAGAGTCTAAAAAGGTATCATCCAAATTAAAGAAATCTCTTATGTCTTCAGAGGCATGAGTATCATACTCTAGTATAAGATAATTTTTTGCCCTTTTGTCTGGATTGGTAAGATACCAATATAAAAATATATTGTCTGATCCCCAATACCATATGTCGTATCCTCGCCATTCTGATATGTGCTGGTAATCTAAAAAATTATAGTAACTATTAGGAAAATCATTTTGATGTATTGCATATATTGGAGCATCTCGACTATATTTCTGAATAGATCCATAATTAATGCTTGTTAATAGATCTTTATGGGTATAAATAAATATTATTGCTAGATTATCCATAAATATTTTCTATAATAGAGTTTGCTGTTTTAGTCCAGCTATAATTTTGTGCCGTAATTAATCCTTGTGGATTTGTAGTGATGCGATTATTATAGACATACCTCATATGTTCAATACTTTGTTCTATGGAGCTATTGTCTAGTCTACCCCACTCTGCTTCGCCATTAAAAAATTTACCATCATTAGCTGATTCTAAACTATTAATATCTATTAAATAACTATTAGCTTTATTTGCATATTCAGTATGGGCAGAGTAGTTCGTTAGTATAATGGGCTTGTTCATAGCCATAGTTTCTATAGCCTCATTATTCCATCCCTCTGCTCTTGCGGGATATATACCACAATCAGAAATTTTAATAATTTTAGCAATATCTTTTTGTGAGGCTACTCTTGGTAGCATGTAAATTTTATGACCCAGTTTACTATTTTTATATAGATTTTGCCATTGTTGATTTTCTTGATCTGACAAAAATGGATTAGTATTAACCATCAATAATCTAACATTATCATTATCATTAAATGCTTGATTAAATAAGTGGACTAAAATATCATGACCTTTACGAGTTTCCCACTTGCCAATATTAAGAAAAATATAATCTTCTGGCTTTTCTTCTTCATCTATTGGCAGATTATGGTTAAAAATAGATAAATCAATACCAGGACTTGATATTTTAATTTTATCATCGCTAATACCGTTATCAACTAAAATATTTTTAGCCCAAGATGTTGGGGTAATAATTACATCTGAAATATCATACCCAACTTTATCTCCTAAGGATATCTTATTTGTTTCAAAAAAACTATATGTGCCATATGGTCCACATCCATGAGGCTTCATTAAGAGATCATGAGGATGCCAAATTTTTAAACACGCTGCATTTTTATCGTAATTTATTTGATTCTTAATATCTTCTATGATTATTTTTTTATCCCAATGAGCTTCAACGCTAATATTACCTATAGGAAATAAAGATATTTTAGATAAATCTCTTAAGTTTTTCCATATATTATATGAACTTATTCCATAACCAAGATTATTAATTGGACAGACGAGATTGAGATTTTTCATTTTTCATAAACCGTATTGTGTGTTCTATTGACTCGTATAAAAATAGTTTTTTTACTGAAATCTTTTATATTAGATGATCCCACATATGTACAAGCGCTTCGTAGTCCTCCTAAGATATCTTTAATCACTTCTTCAGTAGTACCCTTATAAGGTATGGTTACACACTTCCCTTCACTTGTACGATAATTCGCTACTCCACCATTATGTTTATGCATTGCTTCTTTACTGCTCATTCCATAAAATTTTAAAGCGATTTTTCGTTTTTCTGTTTCATATCCTGGATCAAATGGTTGCCAAAATAGCTCGGCTGATCCTGTACTCATACCAGCTTTATATTCATATTGCCAATCTCCTTCACAACAGTCTGTTCCAGCTAACATACCACCGAGCATAACAAAATCTGCATTAGCACCAAAAGCTTTGCATACATCAGCTGGTATTCTACAACCTCCATCACCACAAATGTGTCCACCTATACTATGCGCCGCATCAGCACATTCCATGATGGCAGAAAGTTGTGGGTATCCTATTCCGGTCTTCAGTCTAGTTGTACAAACACTACCTGATCCAATACCTATCTTTACTATATCTACACCACCATGGAAAATTAGCTCTTCCGTCATTTCTGGCGTAACAACATTTCCTGCCAAAATTATAATTTCAGGGTATGTGCTACGAATTTTTTTGATCATATTTATAAAGTTTTCGCTATAACCATTAGCAACGTCTATACAAATATTTGGTATTTGCTTATTATTACTTTGAACTTGTGTAAATATGTATTTTAATTTTTCTATATCATTATTTGTAATACCAGTAGAAATAAAACAGTGTTTTGATTCCATCTCATTATTTGTAAAAAAATCAATCAATGTTTTAGTGTCATAGTGCTTATGTAAGCATGTTAGACAATCAAATTTGCTGAGTGTTTTTGTCATTTCTATTGACCCTGTTGTGTCCATATTTGCTGACATAATTGGAACACAATCCATGGTTCTGCTAGAGTGGACAAAAGTGAATGATCTATTTAATGAAACATCGGACCTACTAATTAAAGAAGATCTTTTGGGTCTAATTAACACATCGTCAAAATCTAATTTAATATCTTGAATAATTTTCATAGTCCTTTATTTCCATCATATAGATTAATCTAATAACATTATTTGACTAGGGTTGTAATATAAACTAAAATTAGTATACTTTTCGGTTAATTTTTTATGTAGTACGACATGCTCACAATCTTCCCCTCCGTAACATCCATCATAAAAATCTTTTCTATATATGCAAGAGCCGCCGAATCCACTGTTAACAGCAATTGGTATAGATCCTATTGGTAAATTAAAATATGGAAACCATAAAAATTCGTGGTAGTCCCAGTGATTAATTCTAAAAGCAAAAGAATCATAATTATGAAAAGAAGTTTGTGCTTTAGAGGATCTATCTAGGTATGAATTTCCACATATTGCAGATATGCTGGTGTTTGAACAAAGCCATCCAAAGCTATTGAGAATACCATTAATACTCATATCCAAAAAATCTAAATCAATAACCAAGACAAAGTCTGCATCTGGTAATAGCCTGTGTCCAAGACCATAACATTTATTTCTGGCGTTCGCTAGGTTTGTTGTTCTAATTTGAGATTTAGACAGAGGGAGGTGTTGTGTTCCTAGTTTCTCAGAGAATAAATAAAATCGATCATATCCATCATAATAAGATACGTGCTGTTTAATTAATTCAGGGCTGCTGTCTACTGAATCATTTTCATAAATACATACCGTAGATTCTGGATGGAAATACTGTATCAAATTTTTAATTTGTTTTAATGAGTGTATATATTTATCTTGAATATTTCTTACAATAGCTAATATCAATAATTTATTATTTTTTGCATAGTCTGAGCCTTGAGTAATTTTTTGTTTGTATATATTTTTAAACTCATTATGTGGAGTAAAGATGTCTTCTATATTGTAGGCTAAAGAATTCATAGATTAAAAAAATACCATCTTTTATATGTATCTATATTTTCTGATGAGTTAATATGTATTAGATATTCTTTGATATCATCCCAAGATGAAAAAATACACTGATGGGGAACTGTTCCAAATAACCAATCTGGAGCATTAATTTTACCTTGTTCCATGTGTATAATAATAGGTTTTTTTTGCCTATTAGCCCAAAAAATTTCTTCATAAGTTCCACAAGGATGAATGTCTAAATTTAAATTCACTATCAAAAAATCACTTATATCCACTAGTCTAAGATCAACTCTACGGATCACTTTCATCATTTCAGATAATTCATCATATCTTTCTTGACTTTTTAATTTTACTTTTATAGTATGTGAATCTTGGTCTTCCATTCCTGTTTTTGTTGGTTTTGTTATTGGATTGAATACTATGATTCCCATTTCTTCCAGAAATGGAGTTATATTCCCTCTCCAAGTGCTACCTCTATCAGCAACACGATCCATTGCGCCAGCTAAATATACTCTCTGATTACTTAATCTATTCATTGTGGTATTGTCTCTGTTTGTGTCTACGTATTCCGTCTTCGATGCCTATAAAAATAGACCAGATAAATAAAATCGCAAATATAATATTCATAAGATACCTAGGCTTACATTTCTATGATTAGTGGTCTGTTTGATGGTGTCAATAGGCATACTAATATAACGTTCTACTATTGTTCCATTTTTATTAAGTTTATCAGACATTACTGTGTCGTTAATTAAAATCTCTGGCTGATCAAAGTTATAAAAATTACTAATGAAACTGTATGTATTATAGCATTTTGATTGTACATATAGTTCTATAAATTTTTTTGACCAAGCAGAATTTTTAATATAAAACGGTATGAGTTCAAGAGGCATATGACTATTGATCGGTAAAACAATATTTATATCATTATCAAGTAATTGTAATAAAGGATCTATATTTTTTTTTAAGAAAACAGAAAAATGATTCATACATATAATACTTGAATAATTATTATCTAGTATTTCTGATAATGGATATAATTTTTTATTATAGTCTAGGGCGTTTTGATGAGCGATATATTTATAATTTCCCACACATGTTTTGTATAAGTCTTTGTGCTCAAAAAGTGTTGCTAGTAAGATTGTCGATGTGTTCATTATTTATAAAATTGATATCATTGCATAATGGCGTTATTGCTTGATTTATTATATGAGATTCCAAAATAGAATTGATAATATCTTTGTGTATAGCAATTGAAATACTTCTTAAAGATTCTCTATCCTGTTCAGCAAATCCTATAGAAAAACCGTCTTCTTTTTGAGACTTCTCCATATTAAAGTCAAAATAATACTTACTCAGTATAGTGTCTAATTTATTTTTCTCTATATTACATGCGTCTAGATCATTTATATATCCAAGAACCTGATCAATGCTGCGTATGGTCTTAGAAGTATTACCCTCTTTGTATACAAAAACACATCTATTTTTAAGCCAATATAAAATATTATTAAAATAATTCTTATTCATAAACCACTGTATAGGTTGGTTTTTTAAGTGTGTCTGCCATTAATTCATAAACAAAAGACCAATTGGCCCCAAGGACATTATATCCTACTTTAGGAGAGTATACAACAACATCAAGATCGTTTTTATCTTTATATTGCTTTATAAAATCTTGTATCTTAGATAAACAAATTGCAAGATAGTAATAATTAATTGGTCTAGGATTGGTATCTGACATAATACCAGTCTGACATATCATATTTGCTATTATAATTTGAGTCTTATATTTATTATTTGCTTCAACGGGCACAAATTGAACGTGTCCAAGTTTAGTCTTAATAAGACTAGCCCCAATAAGATGATAATTTTCTTTTACTATTGGGAATTCTTGAGCTATCGTTTTATTAAACCCAGCACCAAAAGTATTCATATTATTACAAATATTGAGTATGACTATGCTCTTATCGCTGTTTGCTAAATTAGTTTTAGCCGTCTGAATAAGATTGTATTTTTTATTGACTATATTGATATTGTCGGCAATAGGCGATTTAGTTAGCATAATATTCTCCATTTTCCTTTTCGGTTCATGTCTATTATACCGTTTATGTATCGACTGGTCAACAGGCTGTTTTTAAGAATTTTACGACTTGTCTTTGGTTTCTATTTTCAACCATTTGTCGATAGGACACTCTTGATCTGCCCATGCTAGTTTATTCATAAATTCTTTACGATTGCTAAGATTACAGCCACATACATTACATATAGATTTTACTTTGTTAAATTCTATACATTGTTTGCATATATCATATCTTTCCTGTATTTGTTGTTTATTACAGGTAGGGAATCCTGAAACTATGTGCCAAAAAAGTGCATAAATAAATCTTACTATTCTCATCTTTTTACTTTCTTTATATCTGAAGTAGAATATTCCTATATTCTGTATTAATGGTATTTAATACCTATTGCAACTTACTCAACTTTTGTGATATTTTTATTATTTAGATATTGATAGATTGTTTTTTTATTATTTAAATGATACCATTCAATAATAATATATTTATTATCTTTATATTGTATGGATCCGCATATATTAAAATCTTCAACTAAATATACCATATTTTGATAAGTAATATGCAAATGTAAAATTTTATGAGTCTTATTATAAATTTTAATAACAGGATATAGTGATGTTGAATGAATTTTAAGTTTTTGGTATTTAATCATGTATCCGAATACTCTTTCTAAAGCATGACAATATGTTCCATCTACAAAGTCTCTATCATCAACTTTACCAGTTTCTTTAGACAATAAGGCATTTAAATAATTTTTATGTTTCGATAAGACCTGCTGAAAAAGATCTGTTTTAGCCATAAATATAGAACCTGCCATAAATTGATCATTAGATACTTTATTATATTCAATATTAAAAAGATTACATAGTATTTTAATTTTAGAAGTATTATTTAACTCCCTATTATTAAAAATTAAGAATGGTTGAGTAATAGCACCTATATGTGATTGAGAGAGTATGTGTTTATTATGATTGAAAGATTTTTGATTACCAATAAGACTATCCCAAAGAATTGATCCCCAGTCAACATGTTTATATTGACCTAATAGAGAACTTTTAGCATGTAGTTTAATAAAATATGGATATTTATTTTTATCAATAGTAACCACCCGTTCGATGAATGGAGCTATATCTACTCCATAATTATCATGAAATTGTAGATTCAAAATCCTATGATAAAATTTATCACAAAATTGTTGGAGACCGGTATGGTTTTTATTATGAGATCCAACCACTAGATCAATATCGAAATTTTTTGTATTATCGCATAATCGCTCCAGATCTGGTAGTCTGCCTAAATCATATAAAAAGATAAGAGCAATCGTATTATTGGGCGTACTGATCATAAATATGCTGAGCAGATCCTATAATTTGATGCATATCATAGTATTTGTATTCTGTTAATCTTCCTCCAAAAATATATTTATGGGCTATATTATTTGTTAGTATTTTATACTTGTTATACAGAGCGGTGTTCTCATCATTATTGATTGGATAATATCTTTCATTTGTGCCGTTATAGTTTTGTGGATATTCTTTGGTAATAATAGTATTTGATTCATTGTTTCCAAATGTAAAATGTTTATGTTCTATAATTCTTGTATATGGAACGCTATAATCAGTATAATTTATAATAGCATTTCCTTGAAAATCATTAATATTAAGAATTTCATTTTCGAATCGTAAGCTTCTATATGATAACGGACCGAATTGATTATCAAAAAATTCGTCTATTGGACCGGTGTATACGATTTGTTTAGCTGTACTATTCCAACTATCCCTATCCTTTAGGTAATCCACATTTAAAATAATCTCTATATCCTCAATCATATTTTGTAACAGGTTTGTGTATCCTTTGACCGGAATACCTTGGTATCTATCGAAAAAATAGTTATCATTAAAGTTAAATCTTATCGGTAGTCTCTTAATAATAAATGATGGTAAATTTTTAGGTTCTGTATTCCATTGTTTTTTAGTATATCCATAAATAAAAGTATGATATATTTCTTCGCCAACCTGGCTCAGAATCCACTCTTCTAAATTTTGAGGCTCATGATCATATTTAATTTTAACTTTTTCTAATTTGGATATCGCCTGTTCTGGCGTAGAGACACCCCAAAGTTGATATAATGTCATTAAATTAATAGGAAATGAAAATATCTTGTTCTGATAACATACTTTAGGACTGTTAATATAGTGATTAAATTCTCCAAATTGATTGATATAGTTCCAAATTTTGCTAGAATTAGTATGAAATATATGGGGTCCGTATTTATGTATTTCTATATCACCTATTTTTTCTGTGTAACAATTGCCAAATGGATGGCTACGTTTTTCTAAAATCAGGCATTTTTTGCCATGTTGTTTGGCAAGATTTGCGAATGTACAGCCGAATAGTCCTGAACCAACGATTAAAAAATCATACATTAGAATTAAGCCTGAATAATATTTATTTGATTACATTCTTGACAGCCGTCATTATCTTTCTCAGAATTAAAATTTTGCGGTGGACATAGATATATATTATTATTACGATTATATCCAGATTCACAATAGAATATACTTGCATCAAACTTAACACTTGTTTTACCTGTCAAGTTATCAAATGTTACCTTGATATTTTTAATTTCAAATCCAGTTGTATATGGAGCTTCTCCATTAATACTAATTATATTATAATTGGCTCCTGGTGCTGTTAATTCGTTAATACCTGCCGGAATCCTTATATTTCCATCACTAAATTCATTATTATTCATTGGGTTCGTTGGGTTGATAGGAATTCTTACTACCATAGCAGATGGATTACCTCCTCCTCCAACAACAGATAATGGTATATCTATATGAGATGGATTAAATTTACCACTACCTCCTTTGCAGCCAGTTTTAGGATCAATCTCTGAACAATTTTCACACAGCCATTGTCCTTGTGGTCTACAACTAGGAACGCCTCCGTCATCACACAGAGCATAGAATCCAGTATATTTATCAACGCACGAAGAGCAATTCGTTAAACACTGTTGCTCTAAGCATGATTTTAGCTCATCAAAAGTAGAACATGGAGTTGTTCCATCTAGAGATCCAACAAAAGAACAGTTTTTACTGCCAAATCTTTGTCGATTTTCATCGGTATCACTTAAACAACCTATAAAATTAGGATCATTATTTTGACATTGTGGACAACTTGGACATTTCCAATGAGATATGGGCCAGCAGTGTGTGGCATCTCCGCTTTTGCATTTTGCATAGAATCCTTTTTCTAGGGGGTCGGCATCAATATATTGATGTTCTTCAGCTTCTCCACATCTCTCAATATAGTACTGGGCCTCACACTCTCTAATCGCAGCAAATGTATCACACGATGTTGTTCCTGATAGACTAAGTGGGGGCTGAATATTATCAGTTACACACCAACTATTAGGAGAAACAAATAGAGCATCTACACTATCTACGCCAGATCCTGTAAACGATAATAAGCATCCAAACCAATCAACAGGCGGAATAATTGGACCAGAACCTTCTATCGGTTCAGGTGTTACTATAGTTTCGCAACATGGTCTTGGTGTTGGGGTTAGGGTTGGAGTTGGGGTTGGAGGTACAGAGACAGAAACAATAACAGTTGTACGTATTGTTGGTGTTACGGTTGGCGTTACGGTTGATGTTGTATTAGCTGTAGTAGTGGTAGTGGTAGTTGTAGTTGTTGTTTGTGACGTTGGAGTTGTTGTTTGTGACGTTGGAGTTGTTGTTTGTGACGTTGGAGTTGTTGTTTGTGACGTTGGAGTTGTTGTTTGTGACGTTGGAGTTGTTGTTTGTGACGTTGGAGTTGTTGTTTGAGTTGTGGTAGTTGGCGTTGTTGTTTGAGTTGTGGTGGTTGGCGTTGTTGTTTGAGTTGTGGTGGTTGGCGTTGTTGTTTGAGTTGTG
>Ga0247844_1001963_pt1 | contig 35243 bp, 32 predicted proteins | sample LaCtaG_FD_192421 | JGI IMG/M metagenome (GOLD analysis project Ga0247844, IMG submission 192421) | Freshwater microbial communities from meromictic Lake La Cruz, Castile-La Mancha, Spain - LaCruzMarch201714.5m_1 | ecosystem: Environmental > Aquatic > Freshwater > Lake | place: Spain: Castile-La... | reverse complement strand
GGTGTCGCAACCCAACCCTACCGGCGATTCCCGATGACAACCCAGCGCAAGGGCCGGCGCGCGCTGACTCTCGCGGTCCGCGCGCCGCCCCTCGCTAAACTCCTACACCACGTCCTGGGACACGACCTGCCTTCGCCCATGCGGGAACGGGTCAACGCGAACGCGGCGTCAGCGACCTGACGCAAGCATGTGACAGCGCAGCCGGACCGCGCAGCCCCACGCCGGCCGACGGGTGGCCCTACAGCCTCGTCTCGCCGCGCCACTGATCGGCGTCCTGATAAGCCGCGATGATTGGCGCCGGCGCCTCCATTATCGCTGAGGCAAGGCCAGGAAAGCCTGCGGGGGCTGAGTTGCACGTTAAGGGCCGTCCGCGTGCGACCGGCTGAACGCTGGCCGAAGCCGGTCTCAGGGAAAGGTTGGGAAAGCCGGGTGAAGAATGTGAACTTCGGCTCAGGCTGGTAGGTATCGCACCAGGAAAAACGGGTCAGCTTTGCGCCGCACAGCCCTAACCTGCCGGGCCAGTTCAGATCAGATCAGATCAGATCAGATCAGATCAGGATTTCGACAAGCCACCAGTGTCAACCGCGGAGCAGGAATGTATCAGCCGGGCGGAGCAAACATGCATCACTTATGCTGGGCAGCGAAGAGGCCTTGCCTCAATCGTCCAATAGCGCGTTCAAGGCCGATGCGGCGCTGCTCAAAAGCGGGGCTGGCGCATTGCAACTATGCCGCCTCAATATCCGTCCGGGCAAAGTCATCGCCCTTGAACAGCAACGAGACGCCGAGCGCTCTCGCGCAGGCGTAAGAAAAGCAATCGACAATGTTAAGGCGCGCGGCGTGGCGGCCTTTTCCATAGACGGAAAAGCAGGCGACGGCCGCGCGGCCGATTTCATCCGTGATCGGCATGATTTCAATGTCGGCTTCGACCAGAAGGTCATCGAACAGGCCTTCCGCCTGCTCCGGCGTGATGTCGAGCCGCGTTGCGAGAACGGCACAGGTTTCGAGCCGAACCAGGGGCGAGGTCTGGCGCGCATCCGCCTTTCCCAGGGCGGCGGTGAGTGCGCCGGCTTCTGGCTCGCCTGTGATCAGCGCGACAACGGCGGAAGTATCGATGAACATGCGCAGGCCCTCCCTCTGGCCGTTCATTGGCCGCTGAGGGCGTCGATCTCGTCCTTCGTCATTGCCCGGGCGGCGGGGCCTGCCATGGCCTTCGCCTTGCGGGCCAGCGCGTCCAGCCGGGTGGCCAGGGGCGTGGCATCGCGTTCGCGGCGCAACGCATGCTCCAGTGCGGTGACCACGGCCTCTGTCATGGTTGTCTTGCGCACGTCGGCGAGGCGGCGGGCCAGCGTGGCGGCCCGGGGGTCGCGGATGGTTAACATAGCGGCGCCAACTCCCATTGTGTCTATACTGTATATACAACTCTGTCTATACAACAGCAAGGCTCAAGGCGTCGGAAGAATGGCGAGTGCACTGTGGTCGGCGAAGCATGATGGCGCTTTGGCAGAAGGGAAGACCAGGGCCTGGTTCCGGCTGCAGCAGGGCCATCGCGTAAGTCGTCCATCAGGGCGTCCCTCAGGGCGTCCAAGTCCCACCGGTCGCTCGCGACGGGCACGGCTGGCGCGGCGGCCATCGGCCAGCATTTCCGAGGCAAGCTGCGGTTGCGGCAGCAGATCGCGGAACCGAAGGAATTCTTCGAATTCCCCGATGGCCACTTCCTTCGTGACACAGGCGTCCAGCCTTGCGCGAACGCGTCAACCAGAACGCGGCGCAAAGCCACCCGAGGCAGGCCTGTGACAGGTTCAGCCCGACCGCGCGACCGCGCGACCGCTGGGCGTCCTGATAAGCCGCGAGATTGACGCCGGCGCTTCCACGATCGCCGAGGCAAGGCCCCTCAGATCGCCATCCCCAGATGCGCCGCCACCGAGAAGATGTCCTTGTCGCCGCGGCCGCACATGTTCATCACGATGAGCCCGTCCGGCCCAAGCTCCTTGGCGATGTCGCCCACACGCGCCAGTGCATGCGCAGGCTCAAGCGCCGGGATTATTCCCTCAAGCCGCGTGCACAGCTGGAACGCCTCCAGCGCTTCCCTGTCGGTGCAGGTGCGGTAGGTCGCGCGACCCGTCTCGTGCAGGAAGGCGTGCTCCGGCCCGATGCCAGGATAGTCGAGCCCGGCCGAGATCGAATGCGCATCGGTGATCTGCCCGTCCGCATTCTGCAACAGGTAGGTGCGGTTGCCATGCAGGATGCCCGGAATGCCGCCCGAGAGCGAGGCTGCGTGCATCGGCGTATCAACGCCATGCCCGCCCGCCTCGACGCCGATCATCCGAACGCCCTCGTCTTCGAGGAAGGGATGGAACAGGCCGATCGCGTTCGACCCGCCGCCGATCGCAGCGACCAGAACATCCGGCAGGCGCCCCTCCAGCTCAAGGATCTGTGCCCGGGCCTCGCGTCCGATCACGCTCTGGAAATCACGCACCAGCATCGGATAGGGATGCGGCCCCGCCGCCGTGCCGATGACGTAGAATGTGTTCGACACATTCGTCACCCAGTCACGCAGGGCTTCGTTCATCGCATCCTTCAGCGTGCCCGTGCCCGAGGACACCGGCACGATCTCCGCGCCAAGCAAACGCATGCGGAACACGTTGGGCTTCTGCCGCTCGACATCCGTCTCGCCCATGAACACCACGCATGGCAGGCCAAAGCGCGCACATATTGTTGCCGTGGCAACGCCATGCTGCCCCGCCCCCGTCTCTGCGATGATGCGCGTCTTGCCCATGCGCCGCGCAAGCAGCACCTGCCCGATGCAGTTGTTGATCTTGTGCGCGCCCGTGTGGTTCAGCTCGTCGCGCTTGAAGTAGATCTTCGCGCCGCCGAAATGCTTCGTCATGCGCTCGGCGTAATACATCGGGCTCGGCCGCCCGACATAATGCTCCAGCAGCCAGTCGAACTCTGCCTGGAAGCTCGGATCGGCCCTGGCGCGCACATACTCCTGCTCGAGATCGAGCACGAGCGGCATCAGCGTCTCGGCGACATAACGCCCGCCGAACTCGCCGAACCGCCCATTGGCGTCGGGCCATTGCGACCAGGTGTTCTTGAGCGCCGTCATTGCCACTTCCTCAACTGCGAGGCTCCTTTACGCCCCTGAGGGCTGCCGCGCCAGAGGTCGGTCAATGACCCTCAGCGGTTCTGCAGCATCATGATCCGGATATCGTCCCGCGGCGTGAAGTCCGTGCGCGTCATCTCGAAGCGCGTCGGACCGGTCTTCTGCAGCCCTTCTGCACACAGGGTGATGATCTGATCGGGCGCGTCCTTCTCGATCGTCAGGCGAAAGCTCCCGATCGGCCTGGCCCAGTTGGCGCCCGTGGTCAGGACATAGCCGAGCGTGCGCTCGCTGATCATCTGGTCATCGCCCGCACTCAGCTTCATCCTGTCCAGCGCAGCATCGAAGTCGGCGTCGATGCAATAGTCGGCCTTGATGGCGGCGCGCTCGTCTACCCCGGCGTAGATATAGGAGGCGCCAACGGACCCGCCGACGACCGGCTTGTAGACATGCTCCACGACAACATCCCTGCCTGCCGGGAAGGTCTGCATGCGATGGAAGGTCGTCTTCAGCGTCCAGGCAGGACGCAGGTAGGCGATCTCCCCCGTATCGGGATCGAGATCGAGCCAGATCACGCCTTCATCGCGAAGCTGGTTTGCAAGCGCCAGCGGGAGACTGGTCTGCGCTTTGTCCCACGCCTCGAAACTGGTGACATGAAATGGCAGGCCGGCAGCCTTCACCCGTTCGGTCACATCCAGCCCGCTGTCGAGCACGGCCCGCATCTCGACGTCGAGCGGAATGTCATTGCCATCCACGCTGGTGCGGAAATCGACGAAGTTCGGCGAGGACGGGTTCGGCAGGTCAACAGGCGCCTCACCGAACTCCCAGCCGATGTCGGGAAGCGGAAAGGCGACGCGCGTGGTCACATCCGCGCGCGATGTATTGCGGTAGACATACTTCACCCGGATTTCCCCGGTCGACACGAACAGGTCTTCCGACACCATGTCGATGACATCGCTCCGGATCAGGTGAAGCCCGCCTGCGCGCAGTTCGGCGGTCGAGTCGTTGGCATGCGCCACCGCCAGTCCGGCCATGGCAAGGACACCCGCCACGACTGCCACAGCTCCGGCCCGCTTCGCGCTCATTCCCATTCTCTCACCCGCTGAACTTCCAGGCCTTCTTCAAGCATCCAGGCGGCCGCGCGCCAAGGGCCCCGCTCAGCGCCGGCCTGCCTTGCCAATCGCCCGCGGACAGTTCAACTGACCCGCTTTCTGAAGGTCAGGGGTCCATAAATGCAGTATGATCAGGTTGTCCTCGGCCGCCGCAGCATCCGCGGCTACAAGCCCGACCCGGTGCCAAGGAAGCTCATCGAAGAGGTCCTCGCGCTCGCCATGCGGGCGCCAACCTCGATGAATACCCAGCCCTGGCATTTCTACGTCATCACCGGCGAGCCGCTGGACCGTATCCGCGCCGGCAACACCGAGCGCAACATGGCCGGCATCCCGCATTCGCGCGAGTTCCGGATCGGCCAGCCCTTCGCCGGCAAGCACCGCGAACGCCAGATCGGCGTCGCCAAGCAGTTGTTCAGCGCGATGGGCATCGCACGCGACGACAAGGATGCGCGCCAGGACTGGGTGATGCGCGGCTTCCGACAGTTCGACGCGCCGGTATGCGTCATCATCACCTATGACCGCGACGTCGACGGCAGCGATGACTCCCCCTTCGACTGTGGCGGGGTCGCCAATGCGCTGGTGAACGCTGCCTGGTCACGCGGCCTCGGCACGGTCATCAACAGCCAGGGCATCATGCAATCGCCCGTGGTGCGCGAGCACGCCGGCATCGCCGCCGATCAGGTCATCATGAAGAGCATCGCGCTCGGCTGGCCCGACGACACCTTCCCCGCCAACGCCGTCGTCTCGGAACGCAAGCCGATCGAGGAAGCAGCGATATTCGTGGGGTTCGGAGACTGAGCATCGGCGCCAGAAGCGGCCTGCGATCCTGCAAGCGCTTCGCGGAAAATCTCCCCCGAGGCCGCTCGCCGACAATGTCGCCAGCGAGCGGAAGCCGGCTCAGCTACTCTTCGTCTTCCTCGTCGTCGCCGTCATCGTCTTCGTCTTCGTCTTCCTCGTCTTCGCCGTCCTCGTCCTCTTCCTCGTCCTCTTCCGCTTCTTCGTCTTCGTCTTCGTCTTGGTCTTCGTCCTCTTCCTCGTCCTCTTCCTCGTCGTCAGACGCGAGGAGGAGCGGGTCGGCATGGAGCATGGCGAGGATCAGGCGCGGGTCGAGCAGTGAGGTTTCGAGATTGAGAGACATGCGTCTTCCTTCTTGGGGCTTGGCGAATCAACAAAAACGCGAACCGCGGGGTTTGTGACATAGAGACATATCCCGCATGTGACAGGAAAACAGGTTCACGCGCGCTTGCCATCCGGCGATGCCGGAGCGCCCTGCAACACGCCTGGCGGCATCCGCGCCGGTGAGCCCTACGCCGCGTCCGGCTTCGCAGCCGCGATGAACGCCCGCACCTTCGCTGGATCCTTCACGCCCGGGCTCGCCTCCACGCCAGACGACACATCCACCGCCGGCGCCCCCGACTCAGCGATCGCCTCGGCGACATTCTCCGGCGTCAGTCCGCCCGACAGCGTCCAGTCCTCATGATCATGGATGCGAAAGCCCTTGAGGATCGACCAGTCGAATGTCTGCCCGTGCCCGCCCTCGCGATCCGCACCGGCGGGCGGCTTGGCGTCGAACAGGAAAGCGTCGGCGGCATCGAACGCTTCGGCATCGGCAAGGTCGCGCCTGGATGAAACACCCATCGCCTTGATCACCGGCACAAGCGGATGCCTGCGTGCGAACGCCGCCACCCGGCCCGGACTTTCCTTGCCGTGCAGCTGCACCGCGCCGATCTCGCCGGTCTCCTCGACCAGCCTGTCGAGCCAGGGAATCGCCATTGTCGCTACCACCCAGGGCTCAGCCCCCAGCTCGGCTGCGCGCCGGATCAGCGCCTGCGCGCGCTCGAAACCGACAAAGCGCGGGCTCGTCTCGACAATGACGAACCCCACCATGTCCGCCCCGGCCTCCACGGCCATTTCGAGGTCCGGCTCGCTGGTGATCCCGCAGATCTTGACGCTGGCCATGTGCCGCCGCTCCGCCAGGGCGCCCGGATTTCGCTTGGAGCATCAGGGGCCAGAAATGCAGAAAGGGCAGCGCGCTGGCTGCCCCTTCCGTACACTACAGACTCTACTCAAGGCCTTCTTAATACCTCAAGGACGCTTTGCAAGCAAGTCGCGGATCTCGGACAGGAGCTTTACATCCGCTGGCGTCTCGGGCGGCGGCGCAGGCGCTGCTTCCTGTTTACGCTTCAGCTGGTTCATCCCCTTGATGACAACAAACAGGGCGAAGGCGACGATCACGAAGTTGATGATCAGGTTGATGAACAGGCCATAGCGGATCTCGACCGCCGGGATCACCGCTCCATCTGCGCCGGTCGCGCCAGGCTTCAGGACATAGGACAGGTCCCTGAAGTCCATGCCACCGGTCACAAAGCCGATGATCGGCATGATGATGTCATTGACCAGCGAGTTGACGATCGCGCCGAACGCCGCGCCGATGATGATACCGACCGCAAGGTCGACGACGTTCCCCCGCAACGCAAATTCACGGAATTCCTTGAACACGGCTTCTCCCCTTTTCGTCCATGGATCGATATCGGCGCCGATGCGCCCGTAGCAGTGTCGAGACGTCAGCCAACTGCCTACAGCATGATTCCGTAAGAAGGGACATGCCCCCCCCAGGTGGCCCCCCCAGATTAGCCCCCAGATCAGGTGGAATGCCGCCTAGTCGCGGTCCTCTGGATCGTGCCCGTTATTGAGCCGCGAGCGCAGCTCCTTTCCCGCCTTGAAGAAAGGCACGTGCTTCGATTCGACCGACACAGAATTCCCGGTCCGCGGATTGCGCCCTGTCCGCGCTTCCCGCTTGCGCACGGAGAATGCGCCAAACCCACGCAATTCAACGCGGTCGCCGCGCTCGAGCGCACTCGCAACCTCGTCGAAGATGACATCGACGATCCTCTCGACCTCACGCACCTTGAGCGTGGGATTCTCTTCAGCCAGTCGGGCGATGAGTTCTGAACGCAGCATCTGACTAAATTCGCGCTAAGCGCCGAGGAAGGCAAGGGTTTTTCGCGACGAAGGTTACCTGCGCGGCATCATTGTGTGCCGGGATGGGACGGGTGACGCTTTTTGCACACAGAAAGCAAAACGCCCCCGCTTTCGCGAGGGCGTCCCACAACTCAGACCAGAAACAGGACCTACTCGTCCTTCTTTGCACCCTTGAGGGCCGCGCCGAGGATGTCGCCCAGCGAGGCGCCCGAGTCAGCCGAACCGTACTGTTCCACAGCTTCCTTCTCGTCCTTGATCTCCATCGCCTTGATCGACAGCGAGACCTTGCGGCCCGCCTTGTCGAACGCAGTGACGAGCGCGTCGACCTTGTCGCCCACAGCGAAACGCTCCGGACGCTGGTCGCCGCGATCACGCGCAAGATCAGCCTTGCGGATGAAGGCCTTCATCGCGCCGTCGGCGATCGAGACCTCGATGCCGCCGGTGGTGATTTCAACGACGGTCGTCGTGACGATCGAGTTCTTGCGCAGGTCGATCGTTTCAGTCGGGTCCTGGCTCAGCTGCTTGATGCCGAGCGAGATACGCTCCTTCTCGATGTCGATGTCGAGGACGCGCGCCGAAACGGTGTCGCCCTTGCTGTACTTCTTGACGGCCTCTTCGCCGGCGAGGTTCCAGTCGATGTCGTTGATGTGGACCATGCCGTCGAGATCCGGGCCGAGGCCGACGAAGAGGCCGAACTCGGTGATGCCGCGGACTTCGCCTTCGATGTTCGTGCCGATCGGGTGTTCAGCCTGGAAGGCTTCCCACGGATTGTGCATGACCTGCTTGAGGCCCAGCGAGATGCGGCGCTTGTCAGCGTCCACGTCCAGAACCATCACATCCACTTCCTGCGAAGACGAGATGATCTTGCCGGGGTGAACGTTCTTCTTGGTCCAGCTCATTTCCGAGACATGGATCAGGCCTTCAACGCCATCTTCCAGTTCAACGAACGCGCCGTAGTCGGTGATGTTGGTCACGCGGCCCGACAGCTTCGCGCCGACCGGGTATTTGACGGCGACGCCATCCCACGGATCGGTCATCAGCTGCTTCATGCCGAGCGAGATACGCTGCGTGTCCGGGTTGATCTTGATGATCTGGACGTCGACTTCCTGACCGACTTCCACAACCTGCGAGGGGTGCGAGACGCGCTTCCAGCTCATGTCGGTGACGTGCAGCAGGCCGTCGATGCCGCCGAGGTCCACGAACGCGCCGTAATCGGTGATGTTCTTGACGACACCCTTGCGACGCTCGCCCTCGGCCATGTTGCCGACGATCTCTGCGCGCTGTTCCGCACGCGATTCTTCGAGAACAGCACGGCGCGAGACGACGATGTTACCGCGCGGACGGTCCATCTTGAGAATGGCGAACGGCTGCGTCATGCCCATCAGCGGGCCGATGTCGCGGATCGGACGGATGTCCACCTGTGATCCCGGCAGGAAGGCGTTGACGCCGCCGAGGTCGACAGTGAAGCCGCCCTTGACGCGGCCGACGATGGCGCCTTTGACGGTCTCTTTCTTGTCGTGCACGCGCTCGAGGCGGGTCCAGGCCTCCTCGCGCTTGGCCTTGTCGCGCGACAGCACTGCGTCTCCAAGCGCGTTCTCGATGCGCTCCAGGTAGACTTCGACGATGGCGCCGACGGCCGGCTGCGTCTCGTCAGCGGCGAATTCGCGAAGCGGGATGCGGCCTTCGGTCTTGAGACCGACATCGACGGTTATGAAATCCCCGCCGACACTGGTGACCGTGGCGGAAACGACCCGGCCCTCGATCATGGCAGAGCCGGCAAAGCTCTCTTCAAACAGGGCGGCAAAATCGTCGGTCGAAGGATTCATCTGGGCAACGGGCAAGCAAGGTCTCCGGTAGAAGTCATGAAAGGCCAACCGGGTATCCCGGCGGACTCGCCGCACCATGCGGCGTGAATACGGATTTTCGCCGGTTCAGCTGGGGATTTCGCGGGCCTGAACCGGCAGGGCCGGCATGGCTTGCGAGAGCTGTCCACAAGGCGGGAGCGGCTGTCTAGGCGCGGGGACGCCTTAGAGTCAAGCAGAAGCGAGGTTCTGGACAACTGGCCCATGCCCGCATCGCCGACCCGCCAAGCGCCTTGGCAGGCCAGGCCTCAGCATTCGGCTGGAGGTGCGCCCCGGACCCTGGCCACAGCCGCCGCGCGCCGCGCCCTGGCGCCGGTCGCGACGCCTGCCGTGCCAGGCTTTCCCTCGCATCCATTCCGGCCCTCGCATCCATTCCGGCCCTCGCATCCATTCTGGAAAGTCACCCGTGCTGCAGCGAAATACACATCACGGCCGCCCCCAGGCCGGCCGGCAAGGCCAGGCGCCACCCGTTGGTCCATCTTCGCCGCGCTGAACGTCCAGCCCTACGCCCTGCCTCCGGCGCTGAACCGGAAGAGCCCGCCTGAGCCCTCGCGCGCAGCGATGCCACCAAGGTCGCGCTGCGTTGTCCGCTCCATCAGTCCCGCCCGTATCCAGGCCTGAAAAGGGCGCTTACGTGAAAAGCGGGTAACCCTCAGCTCAGCCGTGCAGCGAACGCATCGGCTCCAGTCACGTCCAGGTGCGCCCCATCGCGACCTGTAGTCGCGGCGCCACGACCGCCATCTGCGCTACCATTGCAGGGCTGCAACCTCCGTGCACGGGACACTGAGAATGAAGAGCATCCTCGTCACAGGCGCCTCCACAGGAATCGGCTGGGGCTGCGTCAAGGTTCTCACAGGCAAAGGCTTCCACGTCTTCGGCAGCGTCCGCAAACCGGCCGACGCCGAACGTCTCTGCGCAGAGTTCGGCAGCAAGGTCACGCCACTCCTGTTCGACGTCACCGACGCGCCAGCTGTTGCATCTGCAGCGAACACGGTTCGCGAACAGCTCGCCGGCCAGACCCTCTTCGGCCTCGTCAACAATGCCGGCATCGCCAATCCCGGCCCCCTTCTCCACATCGACATCGACTTCTTCCGCAAGCAGCTGGAAGTGAACGTCACCGGCCAGCTCATCGTCACCCAGGCCTTCGCTCCGCTCCTTGGCGCCTCCCCCGAAACCCGCACGAAGACACCCGGTCGCATCACCATGATGAGCTCCGTCGGCGGCAAGGTCGGCATGCCTTTCGTCGGCCCCTACAACACCTCCAAGTTCGCGCTTGAAGGCCTCTCGGAATCCCTCCGCCGCGAGCTGATGCTCCACGGCGTCGACGTCATCGTCATCGCCCCCGGCGCCATCGCCACCCCGATCTGGGACAAGGCCGACGCGCTCGACATCTCCGCATACGAAAAGACACCCTACGGCCCGTCGGTCAGCAAGGTGAAAAGCTACATGACCGAGATGGGCCGCAAGGGCCTCGCGCCCGAGAAGATCGGCGAGGTCGTCCACACCGCACTCACCACGCGCACGCCGAAGACCCGCTACATCGTCACGCCCGACCCGCTGCAGAACTGGCTCAGCAACAACATGCCAAGGCGCATGGTCGACCAGACGATCGCAAAACAGCTGGGCCTCACCCGCCGCGCCTGACGAAAAGGGGGCATCGCGGCATAACACCGGCGGTGCGCCGCTTGCGGCCAGGGTCCTTATCCGGCCAGCTTGTCTATGTTGCGAGCGGTACGATCCTGAGCTGATGCTCAACCGCTGCAACGACATCCCGGGTGAGAGGAAGGTTCCTGGCCTCAGCCTTCCACTGCTGATGGAAGAGGGCGACGGTCTCTGCGGCGGTCTTCAGCACCCATTTTTCGGGCAGGCGCGCCTTGCCTGCCAGATGGGCCGGTTCGTCCACCGTCAGTTCATCAAAGCGCGCCGTGCGAGTGAATTTCAGCGCCGCATTTTCGTCCCTGATGTAGGGCGTGGTCGCAACAAAGTCGTAGGCAGGAGCGAGGGCTGCGCGCCGCTTGTCGGGATAAGTCAGCGACCCGTTTTTCAAGTGCATATCCGCCACGGCGCATAGACGGCCTCATACCACGCCTGCATGTTCGCAGCCGTCAACGGGCCTTGAGGTCCATGGCTCCCCCCGGCGCGATACTAAGCCTTGAGCTTGTAACCGCGCTTCAGCATCGCCCAGCACCAGGCGCACAGCGCCAGCGTGATCACCGCGCACATCACGCCGCCAAACAGCAGGTCGCTCTCGGCCTGTCCCGTGAAGCCATAGCGGAACCCGTCGATGATCTGGAAGAACGGATTGAAATGGCTGATCGTCACGAACGGCTCGGGAAGCCGGGCGATCGGATAGAATGTCCCGGACAACATCGTCAGCGGCATGATGACGAAATTCTGCACCGCCGCCATGTGGTCGAACTTGTCGGCCCAGATCCCGCCGATCAGCCCCACCGCGCCCATCAGCAGCGACGCGATCACCGCGAAATACAGAACCGCAAAAAGGTTCGCGACCTGGAAGGGCGTGATCTGCATGATCCACACCGCCGCATACGTCACCAGCCCGACGAGAACGCCGCGCGAGACGGCGCCCGACAGGAAGCCCACCGTCAGCTCCATCGGCGACAGCGGCGGCATCAGGAAGTCGACCGAATTGCCCTGCACCTTGGCGATGATCAGCGAGGACGACGTGTTGGCGAACGCGTTGTTGAGGATCGCCATCATGACGACGCCAGGCGCAAGGAACACCTCGAACGGCACCCCGCCCACGATCGCGCCACTGCCCTGCCCGAAGGCCAGCTTGAAGACGAACAGCATCAGCAGGGAGGACACCACAGGCGCAAACAGCGTCTGCATCCCAACCTTCCAGAACCGCCGCGTCTCCCGCAGGCACAGCGTCCACAGCCCGACCCAGTTCACCGCCCCATACTGCCGCGGCCCGAGATGCGGGACGGCGTCCAGCGGCGGCTTCGTCAACGTCTGATCCATGCCCGCTTCTTACGCCTCTGGTTCGCCCACGCCACGGAAATGATAACCTGACCGGCACGCTGCCGCCGCAGCCCAGCCGGCGCGACGCGCTGCAGCGCGTGCATGATCGCAAAGCCCGCCTTCACCGCACGCAAGGGCGCCTGCGCCCTGCCGCCGCCCGGCCCCCGATAGCCACAAACGGCCCAACCGGTAGCCACAGGCGGGATTACGAAGGCAGGTTGAGGCCCCTCCCCCATCCAGACCAAAAGGAGAGCAAAAATCGAACATAACGTGAATTCGCCTGAACGTTGAGTCCCCGGCGCCACAACCAGCACAAACCGCAGCCGCGGCCTCGTGACTCACCCCCCTGTGAGCAACCCCAATATATTGATATAGCTGTTAACAAGACCCCCAGCATATTGCGGGTACAGCCACGAGAGCTACTATCCCTAGGTATTGGGATAATCGGGCGCGCAGGCACAGCCCATATGTTGTGTCTTGCATGATTCCCGGAGGCTGTGGAGAGACAATTCATGGGCTGGACCGAAGAGCGCGTCTTGGAACTCAAGAAACTCTGGGCCGAAGGGCACAGCGCAAGCCAGATCGCCAAGAAGCTTGGCTCGGTCACCCGCAATGCGGTGATCGGAAAAGTTCACCGCCTCGGCCTCTCCGGCCGGGCGACCCCGTCCCGCCCCGTCAAGCGCCCGCCGCGTCTTGCCAGGCCCAAGCCCACAGCCATGCCGCGTCAGGCCCCGGCCGCCCCGGTCGCTCGCGGCGGCAACGCCCTCGCCGTCCGGGCTGAACCCGTCCAGACACATGTCGCCCACGCCGAAGCCAACGTTGAACCCAAACGCCTGTCGAATGGCGACATGGTCACCGTCCTGACGGTGAAGGACACCATGTGCAAATGGCCGATCGGCGATCCCGCCGACGCCGCCTTCGGCTTCTGCGGTCACGGCGCCACGGCCGGCTCGCCCTACTGCGCCGAGCACGCCCGCGTCGCCTTCCAGCCAGCGAAAAAGCGCGAACGCCGCGCCCGCGAGTTCGACTACATCCAGCGGCTTGCCGGCTGACCCTTCTCAGTTCTACCCGCGACGGCGCCGCCCCGGAGTTCTCGAACTCCGGGGCGGTTTCGCTTTAGGTTCGGGTTTGAAGAGCTCTCCGACGAGAGCTGCCCGGCCAACCAACACAGACAGCGAATATTCGCTTAAGCGTCTATATTCACTGCGCAGCGAATAATGCCCTCAGACCGGACAAAAGACCCTGGTTGGCGCGCGGCCGAAGAGAGCCGTCAAATCAACCCAGAATGGCTATTCAGGGCGCAGCCAAGGGGTCGAGCCCCTGAAATCCCGCGGTGGTTGAAGGTTCCGGCCTCTCGCATTGCGTCGGACCACCCGAAACGCTTTCCTGGAAGACAACTTCGCAGGCAGGCAGCGCCCGCTCATTTTGGCCGGTCCCGCCGCGCGCCCCCCAGCCAGAAAGACCGTTCATCGGCGTGCCATTGGCGGCGCCGCGCTACTGACCGGTGAACTGGGCGGGACGTTTCGCCAGGAATGCCGCAACGCCCTCGCGGTGATCCTTCGTCTGGCCCGCGAGGCGCTGGTTGTTGCGCTCCGTGGCCATCGCCGCCTCGAACGACTGGTCGGCCGCCGACCAGGCCATGCGCCGGATCATCGCCAGCGATTGCGTCGGCCCCGCCGCCAGCGCCCGCGCGAGCTCCAGCGCCGACGGCATCACCTGCTCGTCGGGCACAAGCCGATTGATCATGCCCCACTCCAGCGCTTTCGCCGCCGGAATGCGCTCACCCAGCAGCATCATTTCCATCGCACGCGCCCGGCCGATGCTGCGCGCCAGCAACCAGCTCGATCCACCATCCGGCACCAGCCCGATCCGCGCGAACGCCTGCAGGAAGAACGCGCTCTCCCCACACACGACCATGTCAGCCGCCAGCGCGAAGGAGCAGCCGACGCCAGCCGCTGACCCCTTCACCGCGGAGACCCATGGAAACGGCGCATCGCGCAGGCGAAGCATCAGGGGATTGATGTGGCTTTCGAGGACACTGCCGGAATCATACGGGCCATCGCTCCTGCGATCGCCCATGCCAGCAGACAGGTTCGCGCCGGAACAGAACGCACGCCCCGCTCCCGTCAGCACCATGGCCCGCGCCGAACCACTGATCGCATCGAGCGCCGCGCCGATCTCCTCGATGGTCCTGAGCGTGACTGCGTTCAGTGTCGCCGGATCGTTGAGCCGGATGATTGCGACATCGCCGTCGCGCGCAAGCTCAATCGTCGTATAGGTCATCGGCCACGGCCTTTCCTGTTCATCGGGGAGCACTCTCGCGCAACATGCGGGACCGCGCTAGGGCATGGCCCTGGCTGCAAACGGCGCCCCCTTCAACGACAGGCAGGCTGAGTGTGATGCGAAAGCACAGCCAGACGGCATGCTGGATCAGTGCGGCCAGAAGCAGAGGACGTCTTCAGGGAGCTCACGTCACGCGAGCCTGCCGCACGCCAATCGCCACAGCCTTCGCTGAGACTGGCTGGCGTTCGTCTGGCAGTCACGCCTGAACCAGTCCGCTCAGCGCCTTCACGTCTGCACTGTCGTGGAAGACGGTCGTATCGAGATCCTTCTGCGCCCAGCCGAGGTGGTCACGCAGCAGGCCTTTGAAGACCTGGCGTGCATCGACTGTCGGCATCAGGTCGCGGTTCTCGAACAGCGCAGATGATCTCAGCGAAGGCCAGTCACCATACATGCGGCCGCCCTTGATGGCGCCGCCGGCAAGGATGGCAAGGCCGCCCGTACCGTGATCTGTGCCGCCACCGCCATTGACGCGCACAGTGCGGCCGAACTCCGAGACAGCAATGACTGCGGTTGTCTTCCAGGCCGGTCCAAGCGCGGTCTTCAGCGCCTTGATGCCATTGTCGAGCGCGGTGAAGCGTTGCTGAAGGGCAGCGTTCTGCCCGGTATGGGTATCCCAGCCATCCAGGCTGACGACGGCGACTTCCGGGCCATCGGGCTGCGAGAGGAACTTCCCGGCAGCCTCCAGCTGTGCAGCGTACTGCGCGGGACGACCAGGCCCCTCACCCGTGGCTTTCATCTCCATCGCGCCGGCAATGGACTCAGCGCCAAGCGCGCTGATGAGGGCAGGCTTGAGGACGGGATCATCCTCGTAGAGGTCGAGGAGGCGGGCCAGCGTATCGTCGCTGGCCTCAGGCAGAACCGCAGGCGACCAGGATGTTGTCTTCGTGGACGCACCACGCAGGATGAGCGGCTGAGATGGGCCGATGGAGACAGCGCTGTAGGCGCCTGGCGCCTTCTGGAGCGCGCGGTTGAGCCAGCCATCAGCGCCGACCTTTGTGATCGCGCCACATTCGAGAAGGTCCTGCGCCTCGAAGTGCGAGCGCTCGCGATAGGGCCCCGCGAGCGCGGGCACGAAGGCGGCATCCTTCGCGACATACATCGCCGCCAGTGTCGGCAGGGCCGCATGCAGCGCAAAGCCGTCCGACAGGGATGTCGCCCTGGCATCAATGAGGGAAGCGCGGTGGGAGCGGATATCGGGGTCGTCAGTCTTTGGCAGGGCGGCGAGGCCATCCATGGCGCCGCGCAGGATGATGACGACCAGTTTTCTGCCCTGGGACGTACCCGTGTCTGCGAACGCGCCCGGCGCCACGCTGACAAGGGTGGCGGCGCAGCCGGCGAGGAGGAGGTGGCGGCGATTGAGAGCGGTCATGACTACCTCCGCTGGAATTCTGGAGACATGAGAGCGATGGTGAAGCCCTGTTCTGCGCTTTCGGCGCGGGCAACCGCCTGGCGTGTCTTTTCACCTGCAATCTTCCCGAGAGCCCGGTCAAGAAACTTGCTCGGCGTCTCGCCACGCGCCATGCGGCGCGAGACGGCGTTGGCCCATTCAAGTCGCTTCTTAATGGCGTCAGACCCCGCCCATGAGGTCGTGTCGTCTGGCCAGCCTGCCGGAGAGGGCGCCGCAAAGGGTTGCTGGGCCAGCGACGTATAGACGGCGCGCTGGGCCCCCCCGAAGGTTGCAGTCGTCCCGGCGGCGCGGGCTGCGGAGACGAGGAGTTCCTCGGGCGATTTGAACTTCTGAGGCGTTTCGCTCCACGCCTCGTCGAGGTCGACCACCGCACGCGCGAGCTGGGAGAGGTCGCCGCCGGTCTTCGTGAAGCTCGCTTCGAGTTTTGCAACGGCGGAGGCTGGCGGCGTGTCGCTGACGAAGTGGCGGGCGAGCCTGGTTGCGATGTGTCTTGCAGTCGCGGGATGAGCTGCAAGATCATCCAGAACTGCAGCGGCCTGATCGCGCGCGGCGACATCGTATGTCTTGCGCAGCACAGTGCGAGGGCCAGGTTCGTGGAGCGTTTCGACAAAGACGGCCTCGCCATACCTGTCGGCGAGCGCGGCTGCAGCCTGCTGCCTTGCGCGCTGGCCGCGACCGCCCTGCCCCTGCATGCCAAGACCGGCGAGGCGCGCCGTCTGCGGACCAGCGACAGTCCAGCCCGTGAGCGCTTTGGCGAACTCGATGATGTCGGCCTGTGTGTATCCGGAGCCGACGCCAATCGTGTGGAGCTCGAGAATTTCACGGGCGAGGTTCTCATTCAGCCCGGCATCGCGCCGTCCGGCCGCCTTTGTCGAGGGCCCTATTGAGCGGGCTGCATCGAGATAGACCAGCATGCCAGGATGGAAGGTGGCCGCGGCAAGGAGGGTAGAGAACCTGCCGAACACGTTTGTGCGGATTGCCTCGCGTTCGAACGGGCCGACCAGCCCAATCACCTGCGCATTGCGGGCAGCAACAGTGAAATGGTTGGCCCAGAAGCGATGCCAGCGCTCGGCGAAGGAATTCGGCGTCGTCGCAGCGTGACGGCCGCGCGCTTCGATTTCCCGCAGCAGTCCGTCGCGCGTTTCACGCTGGACCTGCTTCTGGATCATCTGTTGCGCCTCGGACCGCACGCCGTTGGCGTCCTGCCCTGGCGCGCCGTTCATGCCGTAGGCGCCCTGTCGTGCTTCCAATACGTCCCTGGCGGAGAGAAGATCGCCTTCCGGCATCATGGCGGCAGCAGGCGTGACCTGCGCCTTGAGCCAGCCGCGAGGGTCCGACGCCGCGGCGCGTATCTCGCCTGGGCCCGCGCCCATGCCAAAGCGGGTGGCGGCGATAGCAGCCTGCAATTCGGTCATCGGGACCGCTCCCTGAGCTAACTGTGAACCATTAGCGCACGCGATATGCGAAAGTATGTCGGGCGAGGTCCAGCTTGTATCAAGACGTCGCCATGAACTCCCGGTGAATGCTGGCGCGGTTCATCATTCGGCAGACAAGACTTGCCCTCCCAACACATCAGGCATCGTCCCAAATCCCCGGGGGGAGGTCACCAGGACTTTCTGATCTGTCTTCGGTCTCAGGCCTTTGGACCTTTGGGCCTTTGGGCCTTTGGGCCTTGCCCTTAGTTTGCCAGGGCCGTGTCGATCACGGCAATCGCATCGTCGATCGCCGCCACCGCGCCGGGCGCCTTCGATTTCAGGTCCATGAGCTCAGCCCTGATCCTGGCGGCCGAGCTCGTATTGCCGAGCCTTGCCTCGACCCAGCCAAGCCGTCCCGAGGCTTCGACCAGGTTTGGCTGTAGCCGGAGCGCCGCCTGAAGGGAGACCTTGGCGCCGAGATAATCGCCTGACGCAGCCTGCGCCTGCCCCTTCATCAAGGCAGCTTCATAGTCATCGGGCTTGGCGGCCAGAACGTCGTTGAACGCGACGATCGCTTCCGACCAGTTGCGCGCGGCGATGTGGTCGATGCCCTGATTGAAGCGTGCGGCCGCGCTGATCTTGGCGACAGCGGCGACGCCATCAATCAATGCGATTCCGCTGTCGATCGCTGAAGCGTCAGGACACGCAGCCTTGCACCTGTCCTTGAGGCTGACGAGCTTCTGCCGCTGCTTTGCAGCCTCATCAGGATTGCCAAGCCGCGCCTGCACCCAGCCAAGCCGGCCAATTGCGTCGGCCAGGTCCGGCTTCTCGGAAACCGCGCGGACCAGGTGACGCTGCGCCTCCCTCAGATCTCCAAGACCGATCTGGGCAACCCCCATCATGAGATTTGACGCAGGATCCTGCTCACGCCTCGCCAGCACATCGCGCAGCAATGGAACGGCGCGCACATAGTCCTTGCCCTGAATGTATTCGACTGCCTGCCTGTAAAGCGCCGTCGGATCCATGGTGTCGGTCGTCGGCAGCTGGGTGCTTCCGCCGCCGGTATACTGAGCATGGGCCGGGGCAGTCAGGCCGTGCGATGCGATGGCGAGGAACAGGACGAGTATTGCAGTCTTCATGGCGGACCCCTCTTCGCGTATCCTTCTGCAAGGATAGTCCTGTCTGCATTCATTTGAAATGGCCGTCGTCTCGCCCGCCCTTGCCACCAAACCGTCATGAGGCATCCGGGCCAGAACGGGACGACGATCGTCCGCGAGCATCACCTGGCACGCATGCGTTCCGTCAGACAGGCAAACGCCGGTCCGAAGACCGGCGCAGCCCGATTGAAACGGAAGATCGTCCGCTGGACGACCCTAGAAGTGAACCTGAAGCTCGACGCCCCAGGTTCGCGGCAAGGTGCGCGTGAAGTTCTCATAGTAGTACCCGACCACGTTATTCGGACCCACCGGGAGCGTCGGGTTGTAGCACACGGTCGAAGCCGTGGTGCATTGGGCCGTTGGCAACGTGTTCGTGCGCGGGTTCGACCGGAAGCTTGTGCTCGCGGAGTCAAAGCCGTTCTGGTCGAACACGTTCCGCACGAAACCAATTACGGTGAACATGCCGTCGGCATCGTTCCAGATCAGGCGTGCGTCTGTCTGGTCGAAGGCCGGCGTGATGTCGCCCGGATTGTTGAACACGCTGGAAGTGAACTTGTCGCGCCAGTAATAGCTGACCGACGGGAGCAGCGTTGAGCCATCCTCGAAATTGAACGCGTAGGAAGCGTTGAAAGCGATCTTGTTCTCAGGCGACTGCGGAAGCACCCGGCCCTTGAGCGACTGAATCGGATTGATATAGGTCGGATCCGTGACCGGAACGGTCGTCGGGATGTCACCGTTCAGATAAAGGCCGCTCTCGGTGATTTCCGGCTTGAGATAGGCATAGGTGAAGCGGAGCGTCAGGTCATCCACCGGACGCCATGTCGACTCAAGCTCGAAGCCCGTCGTCTGAACCTGCGGAACGTTACGCAGCGCGCTGATCCGTGTCTCGCCAGCCTCGCCAATGTTCAGGATTTCAGTCAGCGGAACCTGGATGTCGGTGTACTCGTACAGGAACAGCGACATGTTGGCAGTGAGGTCCCATTCCGGAACCTCCTGCTTCCAGCCCAGCTCGTAGGAGTTGACATACTCGGGATCGGTGAGCGGTAGCGGCGTCAGGTTTGTCGCGTTGAATGCGCCCGTCTTGTAGCCGCGGCTGTACTTTCCATAGACGAGCGTTTCTCTCGAGGGAGACCATTCCAGCCCCGCCGTGCCCGTCCACGCCTTCCACTCATTGCCCAGCCGCCGTGAAGAGACGCCAGTCACAGGATTGAATGTAACGCCCGAGGGGTTGGCGACCGTCGCCGAGGTGACGCCGGCCTGCGGCGTTGGATCCTCGATGGTGTCAGTCGGACTTGGTGTCGCAAGGTTCGGGATCAGGCGTTTCCCGTTCCAGGAATTCTGCGTGATGTTGGCAAAGGGCACGCCGCAGATCAGCAGGCAGTTCAGCTCCGCTTCCTCGTACATGTCCTTGTTGTCAATCGAGTAGCGGATACCAAGCGTCGCCTTGAACTGGTCGGTGATTTCCCAGTCGAGCTGACCGAATGCGCCGTAGGCGTTGTTGACGCCACGATTGTCCGTATAGGTCAGGAGCCGGTCGGCGTTTGCGATGTTCGCGCCAGTGACGGTGAAGGGCGAAAAGGAGCTGACAGGGGTGGCGGATGCCGCCAGCGGCTCGTTCAGAAGATGGGTGCGGATCGGCTGACGGAAGTTCTCCTGATAGGCATAAAGGCCGGCGATCCATTGCAGCGGGCCTTCGTGTGTCGAGATGAAGTTGACCTCGTTGGAGAAGAACGCGCGGTTCTCGTTGTAGTCCAGCGTCTGATCCGGAAAGATCGTGCGCGTGGCCGTACCTGTGTTCGACGGCTGGCCGGCAGAGGTAGCCCGATAGGTGATCGACTTGACGGGCGTGCCGTCCTGATCGCCCGTCAGGTGATAGCGATAGAAGATGTAGCCGCCGACATATTTGATATCGAAGCCAGGCGCCTCGTAGATCATCTCCAGAGCAAAATCGTCGTAGTTATCCAGATCAGCGATCCGCGGATATGAATCGTTGAGATCCGTGTTGCCGTTCACCATGCGCGGATTGGTGTTGAGCGATCCCGACTGGGTATAGCTCAGCACGGCAAGGTTTGGCGTACAGCCAAGACCGGCCTCTAGGGCAGGTGAGCAATAAGCCCAACCCGGCTGCGGCAGAACACCGCCTGCATTGAAGTTCCTGTTGTAGGGCGCATTCGATCCGCCACCGGTCCGGCCACCCGGGGGGCCAGCCTGCGTGTAACGGCCTGAGGTATACTTGGTCCACCAGCTGAAGTTCTCGCCGATATCGCCCTCGAGCTGGATCTCGCCGTTCCAGTTGTCGATGTTGTAGCCTTCGGTGTCGCCCGTGCCGTGGTTGTAATAGACGCCCTCATCGCGCACTTCCTTGTAGGCGACCACGCGCCCACGCAGCCAGTCTTCGATAATCGTACCAGACAGCGAAAAACCCGCTTCCTTCTGGTCGAAATTGCCGAACCCGAGCTTGAACTCGCCTTCGAAATCGTCCGTCGGACGCTTGGAAATGATGTTGATCGCACCGCCCACCGAGTTGCGGCCGTACAACGTGCCCTGCGGCCCGCGCAGCACTTCAAGGCGATCGATGAAGAGGCCATCGCGGCCAGCGATCGAGGCGAAGGACTGATAGACACCGTCCGTATAGTTGGCGACGCCTGGCTCAGCGCCAAAGTTGTTTGTCACGCGGCCAACGCCGCGCAGCGTCACGCGTTCGTTGGCGGCGGTGTAGGACAGACCTGGCGTAAAGTTGGTGAGGTCGGTGATGGTGTTGATGCCGATTTCGTCACGCATCTCCGCGGTGACTGCAGTAACCGCAACAGCGACGTCCTGGACTGTCTCTTCACGCTTGTTTGCCGTGACGACGACGACATCGCGGGCCTCAGCCTCTGCAGCAGCTGGCTGAGCTGGCGCCGGGGCCTGAGGCGCTGCTGGAGCCGACGGATTCTGTGCAAAGGCCGGCAATGCCGCTCCGAGCGCGAGCAGACTGATTGCCGAAAAACGGCGAACACGTACCATTGGATTTTCTCTCCCCTTTGACGTTTCTGACTTTCAGGGCGCTTGTTTTCTTTTCGCGCCTTCGCGTGCCCGGGGAGAAAGGCACGTCACTTTGACTCCTTATCTGGCAATAATGCACGCAACGTCAATCTGGATTTTTGGACAACCGGCAACGGGAGGGATCTGACAGCCCAATGCTGCATCGGGCGTTGTCAGCCAGGCGCGTTGAGACGCTGCCGGCCTTGCGATGCGACTTCGGCGATCACCTTCTACCCGCTGCAAGGATCGCAGCGATGCAGGCGCGCTGCGCCTGCCCCGGCACGCGCTCAACGCGCCGCTCCGGCTATCACGCCAGCGATCCCAGATGCCGCCCCGGTTACGGAGCTTCCTGAGAGGCCGAAGATCAAGCCGCCGGCTCCGCCAGGCGACCTACCTCGCCACCAGATCCTTCTGCAGCGTCTTCACGCACATCAGGAAGAAGATCGCCGGCAGCGCATACAGCACCGACGTGATCACCAGCGACGTCTGCAGCGCCTTGGCTTCCGCGCCCTTGCAGAACGCCTGCGCCACCTCAGGCAGCCCCTGCAGCAGCGCGCCCTTGCACGAGGCGCGGGCAAGATCGCCGAAGCCCGCGGCCGCTGCCTGCTGATTGAACAGGATATCCGACACGAAGCCGATGAAGGGCGGGCCCGCACCATAGCCGAGCAGGTTGACGATGAAGAGAAGGATCGCCGTCGCCGTAGCACGCGTGCGCGCGCCAACCACGCCCTGCCCGATCGTGTACTGCGAGGCGAGGTAGCCATACTTGATGCCGGCGCCAATGCAGATGCAGATGAGCGCCACCCACCTGTCGTCCGAGGAAAAGCCCACCACGTAGAACGGCACGCAGGCGATCAGGCCGACCGCTGGCAGCCATGCAATCGCATTGGGCCGCGTCTTCACCACCTTCTCGGCGATCCATCCCGTCAGCAGCACGCCGATCGATGCGGCAAACGCCGACGGCACGTTGAACTGCAGCGTCGCCTCGGTGAGCGTCACGCCGTGCGTGCGCATCAGGAAGGATGTCTGGAACGTCGTGATGCCATAGCCGCAGAAGGACGCGAGCGTCGCACCTGTCGCCATCAGCCAGAAGGACTTCTTGGAGCCCAGCTCCTTGAGAGCTTCGCCAAAGGTGGCGCGCTTCGGCCGCACGGCGCCCGGCGGATCCGAGAAGCCGCGCGGCGGCTCCTTCACCGTCAGCCTGAACAGGACCGCAACGACAATGCCGGCAAGGCCGATTGCTATGAAAGCCGTGCGCCAGCCATAGGCGTCCGCCACTGGCCCGCCGATCAGGTTGGCCGACAGCGTGCCCGCCGTCACACCCATCGCGTAATAGCCAAGCGCCGTCGAGCGCCGGTGCGGCGGGTAATAATCCGCGATGATGGAATTGGCCGGCGGCGTGCACCCCGCCTCGCCAACACCCACCAGCACCCGGCAGATCAGCAGCATCACGAAGCCCGAGATCACCACACCGCCAAACTCGACAGGCGCCGCAAGGCCCGACAGCGCCGTCGCCCCCGACCACAGCGCAATGCAGATCGTCATGATCCAGGTGCGGTTGGCGTATTCGGCATAACGCGCCAGCGGGATGCCGACGATCGAGTAGAACAGCGCAAAGCCGATGCCGGTGAGCAGACCGAATTGCCCGTCGGTAATCGCCAGCTCGTTCATGACCGGCTCGGACACGATGCCAAGCAGGCCACGGTCGAGGAAGTTCAGGATGTAGACGACAAGCAGCGCGTTCAGCACATAGCTGCGATAGGCCTTGGTCCCATATCCGGTGATGTGACCCTCGCCGGACGTCGCCTCGGCGCCGATAGCGCCCGTCTGCGTTCCCATCTGCGCCTCCCCGGTGCCGCGGGCGCGCTTCCTGCACCTCGCTCATATCGTACCCATGCTTACGGAATGCGTGGCGCCGGTCCACCCTGAATCAACGCGCGCCCTGCAGGCTGCGTTGACAAGCCTGTCATGCTGCAAATGCAAAACGGCCGGACAGCTGGTCGCCGCCCGGCCGTGTAATGCTCACTACGCTTGCTGCCGGCCTGATCAGACCGGCTTGGCCACCATGTCCTTCTTCAGCGTCAGCGACGCAAGCAGGTAGAATGCAGCCGCTGGGACGAAGAAAAGCACCGTCGCCGACATCGACTGCCGCACGCCCTCGCCATAAGCCGCCGCGCAGACAGCCTGCTGCTCGGCCGTAAGCGCGGAAACGTCTCGCGCCCGGCAGATGGTCGTGGTCAGGACGTCGCCCATTCCCGCCGCTTCGATCTGCAGCCGCATGAACATGTCCGACAGCACGCCGACAATCAGCGGGCCAAGCCCGTTGCCGATCAGCGCGATGATGAACAGCAGGATGGCGATCGCAGATGCGCGCGACCGCTGCGAGACCACGCCCTGGCCGATCGTGTACTGGGCGCCGAGATAGGCATAGTGGAACATCGCACCAGCGCCCCAGGTGACCAGCTGCATCGGACCCGGCGCCATGTAGAAGCCGCCGATGTAGAGCGGTATCGCGATCAGCATGCCGACCGCTGGGATCCACGCAACCGCGCTCGCCGAACGCGGCGTGAAGATCTGCGTAAGGTAACCGCCCAGGAACGTACCGACCGCCGAGACCAGCGCCAGCGGCACGCCGTACTGCAAGGCGAACTCGCCCGGCGGCATGCCATGCACCCGCTGCATCATCGGAGCCTGGAAGCCAAACAGACCATAGCCCACCAGCGCCACAAGCGCGGCGCCGAGCGCCATCGTCCAGAAGGTCGGCTTCGAGCCCAGCTCCTTCAGCGTCTCGACGATGTTGGCCTTCTCGACACGTTGGGCGCCCGGCGGGTCGGAGAAGCCGCGCGGCGGCTCCTTCACCGTCAGGAACAGGAAAAGCGCGATCAACAGGCCCGGAAAGCCAAGCGCGATGAAGGCGAAGCGCCAGCCGAAATTCTCGCCCCAGCCCAGCTGCTCATGAATGTCAGGCATGCCGAACATGGCGAAGAAACTGACAACGGTCTCGTCAGTCAGCCCGACGATAAGGCCGCCGAATCCGCTGGCGAGCGCGCCGCCGATGGTGACGCCCATGGCAAAGATGCCCAGCGCATTCGCCCGGCTCCTCGGCTTGAAATAGTCGGCGATGATCGAGTTGGACGGAGGCGTTCCACCCGCTTCACCAATTGCAACGCCGATGCGCGCAATCAGCAGGAAGACGAAGCTGGAGGCGAAACCACACAACGCCGTCATCAGCGACCAGACAGCGATGCACAGGGCCATGATCGCCACGCGGTTGAAGCGATCGGCCGCCATCGCGATCGGTATGCCCATCAGCGCATAGAACAGCGCAAACGGCGGCCCATTGAGAAAGCCATACTCGGTGTCGCTCAGGCCGAACTCGGCGATGATCGGCTGAGCGACAACGCCCAGCAGGTTACGGTCGATGAAGTTGAGCGTGTAGACCAGCGTCAGGGAGAGAAGAACGTAGAGCCGATAGCCCGGCGTCCCGTAACTCTGTCCCTCAGCTGGCCCGCCTGAAGCGGCCGCAGATCCGGTCGACATGGATTCTCCCCTCGGCGCGGCCGCATCTGGCCGCATTGCAGTCGCCACAGGGGAGAATGTGGCGGACATGAATGTCCTGGCAGTCTGACGCCGCCTGCAGACACCCTAGCGATGATCGAGAGGCCGGCAAGGCCCGAATGGGGCCGTCGCGGACAACCGGGCTGGATCAGCCCCCGGGCTTCGTCTTCACCGTCTCACGCGCCGCCGCGACAAGGTGATCACGCAGCCTGCTGCACCACCACCTGCTGCACCGCCAGATGTGTGTTGCCGACACTGGCAGCCGCCGTCCCGCCAACGCCCTCCCCCGCCATCAGCCCCTCGGGCGCCGCCCCGGGCATGGCGGATACCGAGCCGAACTTCGCGATCGGCCCCTTCGCGCCCGATTTTGCCGCGACGCGCGGAATGAAGGCGCGCAGCAGGCGTTCGAGCAGCTCGCAAGCGACAGGATCCTCACCTTCGCCCTCAAGACCACGGGCGCGCAGGTGTTCACGGCGGACATGGCAACAGATGACCGGAGCTTGCTCGGCGCCGCTGGCCCTGCACCCCGCAACCCTCGGATCAGGAGGCGCCTGCACCGGATGTGTGTGGCGTATGCTGGCCAGTCGGCGATTGTGTGAAGATCTCGAAGCCCGTCTCTGTCACGCCGACCGCGTGCTCGTACTGCGCCGACAGCGAACGGTCGCGCGTCACCGCCGTCCAGCCATCGGACAGCAGGGCAACATCCGAGCGGCCCAGATTGATCATCGGCTCGACGGTGAAGATCATCCCCGGCAACAGCGGCTGGCCCTGGCCCCGCTTGCCGAAATGGAGAATGTTGGGCGCGTCATGGAACACGCGCCCGAGACCATGGCCGCAGAATGCCTCGACGACGGAATAGCGCTGACGTTCCGCATGCTCCTGGATCGCCGCCCCGAGATCGCCCAGCCGGGCGCCCGGCCTGATCGCCTCGATGCCCTTCATCATGCATTCGTATGTCACATCCATCAGACGCGACGCCTTCCGCTTGACCTCGCCGACCGAATACATCCGCGAGGTGTCGCCATGCCAGCCATCGGCGATGACGGTCACGTCGATATTGACGATGTCGCCGTCCTTCAGGGTCTTCGGTCCCGGTATGCCATGGCACACGACATGGTTCACCGACGTGCAGACCGTATGGCGATAGCCCTTGTAGAACAGGCAGGCCGGAAGGGCGCCATTCGACAGCACAAAGTCGCGCGCAAGATCGTCGATCTTCTGCGTCGTCACGCCCGGAACTACATGCGGGATCAGCATGTCGAGGCATTCGGCGGCCAGGCGGCCGGCCTTGCGCATGCCAGCAAAGCCCTCAGGCCCATAGAGCTTGATCTCATTGGTCGCCCGCGGCGGCGCTTCTGCAGCGTCGATGAATCCGGCTTGGGTCATTGGGCAGTTCCTCGTATCGCCGGCGTCCTTAGCATGGGTCGGCTTGCAGGCGAACACCCCGCCGCTTCCGCGAGAAGGGCCCTACCTGGCGGCCCGCCTCAGTTCACCCGCCCCTTGCGCTTTGGCGGCTCGGGCGCGAACGGCTTGGGCAGCGGCATGGCCGGCACGCCCTCTTCGGCAAGTTCCTGCGCAACATCGGGCGTCACCTCACCCCAGACAGGCCGGTGTTCGCTCTCGCCATAATACATCGAGCGCGCTTCCTCGGCGAACTTGTCGCCGACATAATCATGCGTCCTGGCAATATGCGCGCGGATCTCGCCTGCGACCTTCGCGGCGACCACCTCGGCGGGGACCGCCTTGTCGGACGAGCGCACCATGGGCGCCATGATCTGCTTGTGGACGTCGCTCGATCCGCACACCGGGCACTCGACCAGCTTCTTTTTCCGCTGCGCATCATAAGCGGACGAATTCGAGAACCACGCCTCGAATGCGTGCTCTCCAACACAGGCGAGCGAATAACGGATCACGTGGCTTGGGCCTTCCTGTTCACACCGCAGAGGGTTCAGCCAGCAGCGCATCCAGCCTGCCAGCCCGATCGAGGTCGTGGATGTCGTCCGAGCCGCCGACATGGCGGCCATTGATGAAGATCTGAGGATAGGTTGTACCCTGGCTGCGCTGGATCATCTCGCGGCGCTTGCCCGGGTCATCGCCCGCGCGGATTTCAGTGAAGGCTGCGCCCTTGGAGGCAAGCAGCCTCTTGGCCCGCGTGCAGTAGCCGCAGACGTCCGTGGTGTAGATCTCGACGCGCGCCGCCACCGGCCAGCTCCTCATTCGATCGTTTCGCCCGCTGATAAAGGGTGCAGGCGGGATCAGAACAACTCCCTAACGCATTACGGCAGGTATCTGGAATGAATCCAAGAATAATCGTGTGACCGTCCGTGTACCTGCAACATGCGCCAGCGCGAGCGCATCGACGCACGCTGCTCCTGCCCGTTTCGGGGTCACCGCGCAGGCCCCCACTGCCGCTCCCCTGGTCATCACATCGTCCACCCGAGGGATGCACCTGCGCATGACCAGCGCCGCCCGGCTGCCCCTGACCCGGAACGCACCCTGAACCCTGCGAGGGTGGGCGGATCGGCGATACAGGCGGCACAGACCTGCCCAGGCTCCGCGGCGATCCCGAACTGCATGCCGTGCCGCCTGCGCAGCGGTTCGGACATCAAGCAGAGCCTCGACCACAGCTCCGGCTCCAGCGCGCCCGGCCCGGCCAGTTCCCGGTGCGCAATCAGCGAGCGCTGCGGCCAGATCATGCCCGCGAGCGCCGATGCCACCGTTGTTGCACCGCCACGCCTTACCTCAGGGCCTGCCAGAGGCTACATACCGCTTCGATGTCACCCCCACCCGCCTCGCCGCCAGCGTCCCTTGACCCTGGGCCTCCTAACCCCGCCCCCCCTAACCCAGGGCTCTCGAAACCCGGGCCCGATCCCATGCGGATCTTCGACCGCGCCCTGCACGAACGCAGGCGCGGCCGCGCCGCCGCAGGCTTCGGCGCACACGCCTTCCTCAAACAGCTTGCAGCGGAAGACATCGCGTTTCGGCTGTCGGCCATAAACCGCCGCTTCGACCGCGTGCTCGATCTTGGCGCCCATGACGGCCTGCTGACCCGAACGCTGCAGTCCGACCAGATCATGCGCAACCGCCTCGGCCATGTGATCCGCACCGATCTTGCGGCGGCCTACCGGCCCAATGTCGTGGTTGACGAAGAAGCCCTCCCCTTCGCCGACGCCGCCTTCGACCTCGTCGTCTCGGCCCTGTCGCTGCACTGGGTAAACGACCTGCCGGGAGCGCTCATCCAGATCAGGCGAATCCTCAAGCCGGATGGGATGTTCATCGGCGCTATCCTCGGCGGGCGGACCCTGACCGAACTGCGTCAGTCGCTGCTTTCCGCGGAGGAGGAAATCCGCGGCGGCGCAGCCAACCGCATCTCCCCCTATCTCGATGTCATCGACGGCGCTGGCCTCCTGCAGCGCGCCGGCTTCGCCATGCCCGTCGCAGACAACGATGCGCGTACCGTCCGCTACGCCCATCCGCTGCGGCTGCTCGCAGAGTTGCGCGGCATGGGCGAGACGGCGGCATTCGCGGATCGCAGCGCTCCATCGCTCACACGCGCAATCCTGATGCGTGCGATGGAGATCTATGTGCGGCATTACGCTGACCCGGACGGCCGTGTCCGCGCAACCTTCGAGTTCGTCACCCTGTCAGGCTGGTCGCCCTCGCCGGATCAACCAAAGGCAAAACGCCCGGGCAGCGCGACCGTGCGCCTCGCCGATGCACTCGGCGTGAAGGAACATGGAACGGGAGAGAAGCCGGGCTGATCGCGCCGGTTACGGCGTGAACCCGGCCTGCACGGCGTTGAACGCGTTGTTCGCGCTGTTGCCAAGCAGGGTCGCCCCGCCGACGATGGCGATCGAGATGATGCCTGCGATCAGGCAATACTCGATCACGGTGGCGCCCGACCGGTTCTTGAGCATGCGAAGAAACGTTTTCAGGGGTTTCATGCGCGGCCCGCCTTTGACCAGTCGATGAACTGGGCAAACAGGGGAATGTCGGCCGCAGGAGCCGGATAGCGCCCGATCTCCTCCGCCGCCACCCAGGCCAGCTGTTGTCCCTCGCGAGGCTCTATGTCTCCGTCCCATCTGCGCACCAGGAAGACCGGCATAAGCAGGCGGAAACTTTCATAGTCGTGCGCTGCGAAGGAGAAGGCCGACATGTCGGCTTCGGACACGGTGAGCCCGAGCTCTTCCTTCAGTTCGCGCGCAAGCGCGCCCTGAAGGCTTTCACCGGCTTCGACCTTGCCGCCCGGGAATTCCCAGAGACCAGCCATCGGTTTTCCTGCTGGCCGCTGCGCAAGCAGCAACCTTCCATCGTTACGCACCAACGCGGCCGCAGCGACGAGCACCAGCGGTTTCGAACCCCCTTCTTGTGTCATGACGAGGTAAGCATCCCGTTTAGACGGCGCGATCAACTTCTGTAGGCGCCGTTTATCTTCACGTAACCATCGGTGAGATCGCAGGTCCACACCCTCGCCTGGCCCCGCCCGACGCCGACATCGACACGGATGAAGACCTGGTCGCCGGAAACAGCCCTGGTCGCCATGGCCTCGGAATAGTCAGCCGCACGCGCGCCCTCGCGCGCCACCTGGTGATCGCCGAACCACAGCGAGAGCCGGTCACGCTCGACGGGCTCGGCCGTCTTGCCGACCGCCATGACGACCCTGCCCCAGTTGGCATCACCCGCCGCAATCGCCGTCTTCACCAGTGGCGAGTTGGCAATCGAGCACGCGATCACCTTGGCCGAGGCGTCGCTTGCTGCACCCTCCACCGTGATCTCGATGATCTTTGTCGCGCCCTCCCCGTCCCGCACGATCTGTGTTGCAAGATCGAGCAGCACACGGTGCATCGCCGCGACAAAGCCGGCGAGACGCGGATCATCCGGGTTATCGATCGGCTCGCCGCCGGCCGCGCCAGTGGCAAAGAACAGGAGCGTGTCGGAGGTCGAGGTGTCCGAATCCACCGTGATGCAGTTGTAGGTGAGATCACCCAGCTTCGCGATCAGCGCCTGGCAGACGGCCGGGCCGAGATTGGCGTCGGTAAACACATAGTTCAACGTCGTCGCCATGTTGGGCTGGATCATGCCCGAGCCCTTGGCCACGCCGACGATCGACACGTTGCGCCGGTTGAGGCTCACGGTCTCGCCCGCAGCCTTGGCGAACGTATCCGTCGTACGGATGCAGTTGGCGATCTTCTCGAAATCGGGAGCGCCCAGCCTGCTCCACACCTGCTCGAGGCCTCCCGAGACGATGTGTGGCGGCAGGGGCTCGCCAATGACGCCGGTCGCCGAGATGAACACTTCATGCTCGCCGCAGCCCGATTGCCTGCACGCCGAGGCGATTGTCGCCGCGTTCTTCAAGACACCCGCTGCGCCCGTAAACGCATTGGAATTGCCCGTGTTCACCACCAGCACCCGCGCCCTGCCCCCGCCCGCGGCCAGCGCAGCGCGACAGCGGTCGACATCGTCGGACCGTGTCGAGGACATCGTGAAAATGCCCCCCGCCGAAGCGCCATCGGGAAAGTGCACCACCAGCAGGTCATCGCGCACCCTGCCCTTGTAGAGACCCAGGCCGTGCGTGACCGCCTCCATGCCAGCCACCTTCGGCAGGACAGGGAAATGCTCCGGCGCGAGCGGGGAGACGGGCAGGTCTGATGCTGTGGCCAAGTCGGATGCCTTCTTCGGACGTTGGATTATTGCGGGGCAACCTGCGCCGGCGTCGTAGCGGGATCGCGCGTCTCGGCCGGCGGCGGGGCTGGCGCGAGGGGCAGGATCATGATGCCCTGCGAGGCGTCCGGCGCTGGGGCTGCCGGTTCTGGCCGAGCCGGTTCGACACGCGCAGGCGCCGTCGCCGCGGGAGCATCCATGCGCGAGGAGCGGACGGGATTGCGCTTCACGATCTCCGCATCGGCGCGCAGCTCCTTCAGAATCTTCTCGAACTCCTGCTCCCTGAGAAAACGCCGGATCTTGTCGTCGAGCTCAACGATCGAGGGCGGCCGCTTCCTGCGCACATCCTCGACCTTGACGATGCGCCAGCCCAGCGCGTCCTGGAACGGACGCGAGACGCCGCCTCTGGGCACCTCACGGATGACACGCGCAAGTTCGGGCGAGGCTGCCGCTGCGGTCAGGTAGCCAAGATCGCCGCCATCGAAGCGCGTGGCCGAATCGCTCGACCGGCGCGCGGCCAGCACGGCAAAGTCGACGCCCGTCTTCAGTTCCGCAGCGATGCTGTCGATTGCATCCTTCGTGGGCGCAAGAATATGGCGGACATGCGCCTGCGTTTCCATGGTCGGAGCAAGCAGCTCCACCTGCGCCTGATACATCTTGCGCAGGGCCGCCTCGTCGATCTTTTCTTCCGCAAGCCGCTCCAGCAGGATATTCATCAGGATCTGGTCGCGCGCCTTGTTGAGCCGGTGGCGCGCCTCGGGCTCACCGTCCAGCCCCCGGTCGACCGCCGCGATGGCGAGCAGCTTGACCTTGATCAGCTCCTCCAGGACTTCGTCGAATTCGGCGCTGCCCGGCGCCAGCCTCTCGCCGGGCTTCACCAGCCCCTTCATCCGGGCCTCCATCTCGACATCGGAGACGTAGATCAACTGCCCGTTGACACTCGCCGCCTCGGTCGAGAGATCGCCCTCGGCTGCCTCCTCGATCGAGGGGTTTGCCGCGCCGCATCCGGCCATCGGCAGTGCTGCCGCGAGGACAGCAAGGAGCAGCCAGCGTGTCCCAAATACCATCCAGAGACTCCTCAAGCCGCCAGCCGGTGTCTAGCCAGCGTCAAGAACAGTAAGGGCTCCCGTGGTCCGATTGACACTGGGAAAACCGGTCCTTACGTGTCGGAAACGCCCAAGTCGAGGGAGTTTCCGTAGGGGCAACTCCTAAAAACCGGGTGTGTGTAGCCGAGGCCGGATAACTACCCCGTATACACTCTATATGTAAGGGATATCGCGACCATCAGAGGTTCGCGCAGGCTGGCAGCGGATATTCGGAATGCTCGGGATCGCCCAAAAGATATTCGGGTCCGTCAACGACCGGAAGATCAGGCCCTACAAGGCTATCGTCCAGCGCATCAACGCCCTGGAGCCCGTGACGGAGGCCCTTTCCGACGACGCCCTGCGACAGCGGACGAAGGATTTCCGCCAGCAGGTCGCCAACGGCGCCAAGCTGGACGACATCCTCCCGGAGGCCTTCGCGACCGTCCGCGAGGCCGCCAGACGCGCGCTTGGTCTGCGGCATTTCGACGTCCAGCTGGTCGGCGGCATCGTCCTCCACAAGGGTGGCATCTCCGAAATGCGCACCGGCGAGGGCAAGACGCTGGTCGCCACTGCACCCGTCTATCTGAACGCGCTCGAAGGCCGGGGCGTCCACGTCATCACCGTCAACGACTACCTCGCCTCGCGCGACGCCGAGTGGATGGGCAAGGTCTACCGCTTCCTCGGCATGTCGGTCGGCAAGATCGTGCACGGCCTCGACGACGCCCAGCGCCGCGCCTCCTATGCCTGCGACATCACCTACGGCACCAACAACGAATTCGGCTTCGACTATCTCCGTGACAACATGAAGTACTCGCTGGCCGACATGGTCCAGCGCGGCCACCGCTTCGCCATGGTCGACGAAGTCGACTCGATCCTGGTCGACGAAAGCCGCACCCCGCTGATCATCTCCGGCCCGACCGACGACCGCTCGGAGCTCTACCAGCAGATCGACGCGATCATCCCGCTGCTGTCGAGCGAAGACTACACGCTCGACGAAAAGGCCCGCTCGGTCGTCTACTCGGAAAGCGGCAACGAGAAGATCGAAGAGCTTATGGTGCAGACCGGCATCCTGCAGGGCTCGCTCTACGAACCCGCCAACATCTCCCTGGTCCACCACGCAAACCAGGCGCTGCGCGCCCACAAGCTGTTCCAGAAGGACAAGGACTACATCGTCAAGAATGGCGAGGTGATGCTGATCGACGAGTTCACCGGCCGCATGATGCAGGGCCGGCGCCTGTCGGAAGGCCTCCACCAGGCCATCGAGGCGAAAGAGAAGACCAAGATCCAGCCCGAAAACCAGACGCTGGCCTCGATCACCTTCCAGAACTATTTCCGCCTCTACGACAAGCTCGCCGGCATGACCGGCACGGCCTCGACCGAGGCGGCCGAGTTCTCCGACATCTACAAGCTGGAAGTCACCGAGATCCCGACCAACAAGCCGGTCAAGCGGATCGACGAGGACGACGTCGTCTACCGGACGGCGAAGGAGAAATACAAGGCGATCATCGCCGACATCCGCGACTGCGCGCGCCGCAAGCAGCCGGTGCTGGTCGGGACGGTGTCGATCGAGAAATCCGAAATCCTCTCCAACCTCCTGTCGGCCGAACGTATCCCGCACCAGGTGCTGAACGCACGCCACCACGAACGCGAAGCCTTCATCATCGCGCAAGCTGGCGTGCCGGGCTCCGTCACCGTCGCCACCAACATGGCAGGCCGCGGCACCGACATCCAGCTCGGTGGCAATATCGAGATGCGTGTCGCCGATGAGGGCGAGGCCCGCGCGAAGGAACTCGGGCGCGAACTCAGCGAGGATGAGCTGAAGGAACTGCGCGCGAGGATCGAGGCCGATGTCGCTGCAAAGAAGGCCGAGGCGCTCGCCGCCGGCGGCCTCTACGTGCTGGCGACCGAGCGTCACGAAAGCCGCCGGATCGACAACCAGCTGCGTGGCCGTACCGGCCGCCAGGGCGACCCGGGCCGCTCGAAATTCTACATCTGCCTCGAGGACGACCTCCTGCGCATCTTCGCAGCCGAACGCCTCGACAGCATCATGCGCGGCCTCGGGATCAAGGAAGACGAGGCCATCACCCACAAGTGGATGAACAAGGCGCTCGAGACCTCGCAGAAACGCGTTGAACAGCGCAACTTCGAGATCCGCAAGAACCTCCTGAAGTTCGACGACGTCACGAACGACCAGCGCAAGGCCGTGTTCGAGCAGCGTATCGAGTTCATGCGCGCCAGCAGTGTCAATGAAACCACGACGGAAATGCGCACAGAGCTGATCAACGACATGTGCAAGCGCCACATGCCGGAGAAGGCCTACCAGGAACAGTGGAACATCACCGAACTGGAAGAGGAAGTCGCTGACGTCCTTGGCCTCCCCGCCCCCGTGCGCGCGTGGGCGAACGAGGAGGGCGTCGAAGGCAAGGAGGTCGCCGAGAAGCTCAACGCCGCAGCGACCGAATACTATGCGCAGAAGTCCGCCATGGTCGGTGAAGACCGCATGCGCTTCATCGAGAAGCAGGTCCTGCTCCAGGCCGTCGACACACGCTGGCGCGAGCACCTCTGGCATCTCGATCAGCTGCGCTCGGTCATCCATCTGCGCGGCTACGCCCAGCGCGACCCGCTCAACGAATACAAGAACGAAGCCTTCACCCTGTTCGAGCGCCTGCTGAGCGATCTTCGCTCGGACGTCACGCGCCTGCTGATGCGCGGCCAGTTCGTGATGGAACAGCCCCCCGGCGCCGATACCGGCCCCGCGCGCGCGCCGACACAGATCGCCTCGCGTCCCGTCGCTGCGCCGGCGCAAGCCGCTCCGCCGCAGGAAGCGCCAGCCCAGGGCCAGGCTCCCGGCTCATGGGCCTCCACCCCGCGCAACGCCCCCTGCCCGTGCGGCTCTGGCAAGCGCTACAAGACCTGCCACGGCGATGTGAGCCAGATCGCCCAGGCTTGAAATCGCAACACTCCAATATCGTTCGTACACGATCAAATTTCGCTATCGAGGCGACTGAAGTGTGCGATGCCGGACACACTTATCGCCGGCGTCAGCCGATATGGCCCGATTGCTGAAGCCTGCACTTGCGTGCGCATTCCGCCTGCCGCAGAACCGGTGCGCTGGCCAAAAGGCCGGGGAGCCGAGGGGCGGATAATGAAGAAACTGATCACGTCGATTGTGTTCGTCTGCGCGGCTGCCGCTCCGGCACTCGCCCAGACAAAACCGGTATGGACAGGCGAAGGCGTGTTCGGCGCCGGCCTCACCAGCGGCAATACCGAGACGACCGACGTCGCCGCGGCGCTCAAGCTCAAGCACGACAATGGCGGCGAGTGGACACAGGCCATCGAACTGGCTGCTGATTATGGCGAAAACAACAGCGTCGAAACGAAGAACCGCCTTGCGGCGGCAGGTCAAGTCGACCGCGTCCTCGACGCAGGGTGATCGCTTCGGGTTAATGGCGAGGCCGGTATTATGGCGGCGTGCGTTGGGGGCCGAACGCTGATTCATGGGAGGCTTCGTTCGAACGAGGCTCCGCATGTCGCTGCACCCCCCGTCCATT
>Ga0247844_1001960_pt1 | contig 35271 bp, 28 predicted proteins | sample LaCtaG_FD_192421 | JGI IMG/M metagenome (GOLD analysis project Ga0247844, IMG submission 192421) | Freshwater microbial communities from meromictic Lake La Cruz, Castile-La Mancha, Spain - LaCruzMarch201714.5m_1 | ecosystem: Environmental > Aquatic > Freshwater > Lake | place: Spain: Castile-La... | reverse complement strand
TAAAAGTCAGCTGCGTGAACTCTTTGAAAAAACTAAATTTCAAAATGTCAAAGAACGTTTTAGGCTTAATGAGCCAAATTTATTTAACTTTTAATAACGTCCCGATTTTTAATGGGACACTAGTGATGACAAATATCGACAGAAGACAGTTTTTGAAAAACATGGGTATGATTAGCGGCGGCGTACTGTTGGCTACGAGTCCGTGGTTTTCGGCATTTTCTGAGCAAAAGCATACCGTAGGCAGCAAAGCACGCATAGGTATTATTGGTCCCGGCTCTCGTGGCCAATTTTTAATGAGTTTTTTGGTTCAAAACCCCAAAGTGGAAATTGTGGCTGTATGCGATACCTACAAACGATCGATTGATGCTGCTCTCAAAATGGCTCCTAAAGCTAAAGTGTATACCGATTATAAAAAGTTGCTCGAAGATAAAAATGTAGATGCAGTGCTTATAGCCACTCCTCTTTATTTGCATTACGACATGGCAATGGATGCTTTTGATGCAGGTAAACATGTGTTTTGCGAAAAAGCCATTGCCTATAGCATGGACGAAACACACAAAATTTATCAGAAGCATAAAAAAACAGAGAAAGTATTTTTTGTTGGTCAACAGCGCCTTTTCGACCCTCGATATATTCACGCCATGGAAATGACACATGCTGGCAAGTTTGGCGAAATTGAAGGAATAAGGAGTTTTTGGAACCGAAATAATGATTGGCGCAGACCAATACCTGCTGATGCTACTGATAAACAGATAAATTGGCGACTTTACCGCGATTGCTCCAAAGGTATTATGACCGAATTAGCATGCCATCAACTACAAATAGGAACATGGGCTATGCGCGAAATTCCTGAAAAGGTAATGGGCCATGGCGCATTAACATATTGGAAAGAGAAGCGTGAAGTATACGACAATGTCAGTTGCATTTATGTATTCAAAAGTGGCGTAAAAATGAATTTTGATTCAATACTTTCCAATAAGTTCTATGGTTTGGAAGAACAAATTCTTTGCACAAAAGGAACAATCGAGCCCGAAAAAAGCAAATATTATTTTGAGGAAATTCCACCTGCACCTGCGTTTTTGCAAATGATGAATGATGTGGAACATGCGGTTTTTGGATCATTACCATTTGCTGGTACAAGTTGGGTGCCCGAAACAGCAAATACAAACGAAGGACATTATTTATTGGATAAAAAGCCTGAATCAGATGGTACTTCGCTCCTGCTCGAAGCATTTGCCGAAGCTGTAATTACAGGCAAACAACCACCGCTTATTGCCGAAGAAGGCTATTATGCAACACAACTTTGTTTGCTTGGCCATCAAGCTATGAAGGAAGAAAGAACATTGATTTATCCTGACATGTATAAAATTGATTATCTGAATCACAAACAGTAATTTACTATTTAATAAAATGAAGGATTTTACAATTTCCGGAAATAGAGTAATACGAGAACTGATAATATTTCTTATCTGTTTTATAATTGCGTTTTTAACAAATGTAATTGCCATAATTATTTACAAAACACACTTTTCCGAATTACTTACCTCCTTATATTATGTCCTTATTTTCAGTCTTTTGATTTATTTTGTTTCTACTTTCATACGCTTACTTATAGCGCCTATTAAGTATTTGATACTACCAAAAAAAATTGAAAAAAAGAAGCACAATCGCCGCATACGTGCCAATTACAAACCCATGAAATTATAATAATTTGCAGTACACACAGCAAAACTTTGCCGGAGATAAAAAGCTTTTTTATGCCTGGTTCGAAGCCATGTATACCCGCATTGATATAGCTTTAAGCGTGCCTGCCGAACGTGACGATTTGGTGGATATTGTTTCCGAAATGGAAGTCTTGATTCAAAAATACGAACGTATTGGAAATAGATTTAACCCGCAAAGTGAGATTAGTTACGTGAACCGTAATGCGGTTGACAATGAGTTATCCATTTCTATTGAACTTTTTAACTTACTCAAAGAGTGTCAGTTGCATAATATAAACACAGAAGGTTATTTCGATATTTCAGTATATTCCACGTCAGGATTACGTAAAGATAAAGTTGCTTATCGATTAAATACAGCTACTAGTGCAATTCAGTTTTCGTACGAAGGCATTATGCTCGATCTATCGGGGTTTTTAAAAGGATATGTGCTTGGTAAATTAATTGAAATTGCTGATTACAATCGGATTGATAATATGTTGATTAACGTTGGGAACAGCTCAATTTATGCCAAAGGCAATCATCCTGTTGGAGTAGGTTGGAAAATTAAGATTCCTGAAAACGATACTGAAATTGTGTTGCATAACCAATGTTTAACTACCTCGGGCAATAGTGAGCTCACAAAATGGCCAATAATGAATCCATTAAATGGCGATGTGGTGAAAAACAAAAAGATGGTTTCGGTTATAACTAATTTTCCTGATCAAGGCGAAGTACTTTCAAAAGTGTCGTATATAGCGCCTCTAGCTGATCTCAATATAATTCTAGAACGCTTCGATGCTAAATTAGTTTCTTCTGAAATAGAATCATAATCCATTTTTAGCATTCCAAAATATTGTAAAATTGAACTAGTGTATGCAATTTTCATATAAAAAGCGGCCTTTGGTAAAAAAATTCCAAAGGCCGCTTCATTTTTTTCAATATCTACTTGAATTATCTATTAATATCTGTAATGTTCTGGTTTGTAAGGACCATTAGCATCAACGCCAATATAAGCAGCTTGATCTGGAGTTAACACGGTTAGTTTTACGCCGAGTTGTTCCAAGTGAAGGCGAGCCACTTCTTCGTCCAAATGTTTTGGTAAGCGGTATACATCAACAGGATAATCTTTGGTATAAAGTTCAATTTGCGCCAAAGTTTGATTTGTAAATGAGTTGCTCATAACAAATGATGGGTGTCCTGTAGCACAACCTAAATTTACTAAGCGACCATCAGCCAAAAGCAAAACACATTTTCCGTCAGGGAAAATATATTTATCTACTTGTGGTTTGATATTTACACATTCAATGCCTGGGTATTGTTTCAGTTTCTCAACCTGAATTTCGTTGTCGAAATGTCCGATATTGCAAATAATAGCAGCGTCTTTCATTTTTTCGATATGCTCAATACGAATAATATCTTTGTTTCCAGTTGTTGTAACATAAATATTTCCTTCGGCCAATGCGTCTTCGATTGTAATAACTCTAAATCCTTCCATCGAAGCTTGTAAAGCACAAATTGGGTCAATTTCGGTTACAATTACACGAGCACCATAAGCCAACATGGAACGAGCACATCCTTTTCCAACATCGCCGTATCCACATACCACTACAACTTTACCCGCCAACATTACATCGGTAGCGCGTTTAATACCATCCGCTAGCGATTCGCGACAGCCATACAAATTGTCAAACTTCGATTTTGTAACTGAGTCGTTTACATTAAATGCTGGGAAAAGCAATGATCCTTCTTCTAGCATCTGATACAAGCGGTGAACTCCTGTAGTTGTTTCTTCGGAAACGCCTTTAATACTTGGAATCATCCGTCCCCAAATGCTACTATCTTCTTTCAATACGTCTTTCAGAATGGCATATAACAATCGCTCATCGTCGGTGCCAGCAGCTTTATCAAGCACACTTGCATCTTTTTCGGCAGCACCACCTATGTGTATCATCATGGTTGCATCGCCACCATCATCCACAATTACAGTTGGTCCATTGTGACCTTCAAATGTCAAGGCTTGCAGTGTACACCACCAGTATTCTTCTAAAGTTTCACCTTTCCATGCAAAAACGGGAACTCCCGCAGCAGCAATAGCAGCAGCAGCATGATCTTGTGTGGAATAGATATTGCAGCTACACCAACGTACTTCAGCACCCAATTCAACCAAGGTTTCAATAAGAACGGCTGTTTGAATTGTCATGTGCAACGAACCCATTATCCGAGCTCCTGCAAGTGGTTTCAGTTTTCCGTGTTTAGCACGCAATGCCATTAAGCCCGGCATCTCTTTTTCGGCTAATTCAATTTCTTTTCGGCCAAAATCGGCCTGCGACATATCAGCTACTTTGTAAGCTAATGCACTGAATAAAGGAGTTATACTCATTTTATTTTTTGTTTTATATTTTTAATTTTCTAATTTCTAAAAACGGCTACAAAGTTACTTATTTTTTCGCGATAGATAAAATGCTGCCTAAAAAAACAACATTACAAGCTTGATATGAAATATATTTAGTAATTTTCAACTTTTATCATTCTCAAATTAAACCTTTTATGTATTGAATTGTCATAATAAGTGGCGTGATAACGATTTTAATTCTGATTTATTTTACTTTTCGAAAAAAATGCTACAAAAAATTGAAATAAATTAGTGCAAAATGCTACATAGAATAAAAAAATCACTATATTTGTCGGCTGATGTTCAATTTGTTAAATATTTTCCACTTCAATATATCGTTTTTGATATTAGTCAATCTCACAACAGTGTGTGAGTATTTTTTTAGGTTAGTTAACGTTCAAAATTTTTACGTTTATGAAAACTTTATTAAAAGCTATCATTGTGCTTGCACTTAGCAGCCTTACATTGCTTAATTACAGTGCTACTATCCAAGTATCGGCACCAAATAATTTGTATACTTTGGTAAATTCGATGAATGATGGCGATATCATTGAACTAACCTCCTCGGGTGGAAATTATTTATGGACAGGGCAGGTAACTGTTTCGGTCGAAAAAGCCATCACCATACGTGCTAAAAGCAGTCTAACAACACGTCCAATTGTTGCATTTTCGGGAACTACCGGCAGTTTTATACGCTACAATAGCACTTCAGCATCGTGGACTTCCAAAAAATGGACTTTCGAAGGTGTTGAATTTGATGGATTTAATGCAGCATCGAGTTATTATGCAAATGGTTTCTTTGTGCAAAATATTATAAACCTTGCTTATGGAATTAATGTTGACGTAAAAAATTGTGTTTTTAAAAATATTGGTGCTCGCACATTTTCTTATCAGGGAGGAGGTGCACCAAGCAATGCTACAACCGCTCAAGGTGGCGACATTACAATTCGTGATTCTGAATTTCGAAATATCTTTCAAGGAGTTTTGTCGGCAAATTCAACCCTCACATACAATCCTGACAACATGACTTTCTGGAATTGTTTGTTTGTTGGACCAGGTATCAATGGTAATAATATTCGCTTTATCGAAACATCCAGGCCTGAGTATAATAGTTATCAAATTGACCATTGTACGTTTGTTAACTCTAACCAACGTGAGCTTTACTTGCCTAATACACAAAGCACTTCGTATATTCGCAATAGTCTTTTTGTAAATGGATACAATACAACAAGCACAAACAATTACAATGTGCAAATTGGGGCCGATTGTGGAATTTATTATACAGCTCCTGGAGGTTCCCGTACAACTATTTATCCATTTAGTACCGCAGCCCGCACAATTAATCCTGTATTAGATAATGTAACAGGAATAGCTACAGCTACCTCTTACCGCACTGGGACAACAGATGGTTTGCCTACAGGTTTTTTTGGCAATCAAATAATATGTACCGAAACCGAACTTACCGAATTAAGTTATACGGGTGGAGCAGGTCCTTCGGCTGCAAAATTATTTAATATATCGGCTACACGATTGAATAATAATATTACAATTGCCGCACCTGCAAATTTCGAAATTTCACTTGCTTCAACTTCTGGTTTCACTTCTTCTCCTATTGTAGTTACTCAAACTGCTGGCAGAGTTAATTCTACTCCAATTTACGTTCGTCTCAAAGCTGGATTGAATAGCAATCTCTATACGGGAAATCTTCAAATTACTTCTGTTGGAGCAGCATCACGCACTATTAGTCTTTCGGGTACTGTTGTAAGTGGTCCAACAATTTTCACTTCCATATCTTCACTTGTAGGTTTTAGTTATACTGCTGGTACAGGTCCATCAAATCAACTATCCTTTGTTATAAATGCTGCATCCCTCACTAACAATCTAATTGTTTCGGCTCCAACTAATTACGAAATATCATTAAATTCGGGAGCTAGTTTTGTAGGAGGCAGTTCATTAAATATTGCTCAAATTGGAGGAAAAGTAAATAATTTGAATGTTTTTGTTAGGCTGAAATCGGGCTTGGCACAAGGAAATTATACTGGAGACTTATCAGTTACATCAACGGGCGCAACATCCAAATCAGTAGCTGTGAGTGGTTTCATTCAAGCTGCTCCAGTGGTGCTTACTGTTTCAAAAACAGCATTAATTAATTTCACGTACAGCAATGGCAATGGCCCATCTGCTATACAGGCGTTTACAGTAAATGGTAGTGGATTAACTTCCAATATTAAAGTTACAGCACCTGCTAATTACGAAATTTCATTTTTTACTGGTACATCGTTCTCAGGAGCAAGTACGCTTTCAATAGCTCCTGTTAATGGAAATGTATCGCTTACCAATATCTACTTGCGTATGAAACGCGATTTAGCTGTAGGTACATATACAGCCAAATCTACTATTGAAACAACTGGAGCTACTACCAAAGAAATTAACTTATCGGGTTTTGTTACCGAAGCTACTGGTATTACTGTTACAACTACTACGCTCAATGGATTTGAATACATTGTTGGCAATGGCCCATCAGCTGAAAAATCATTCGATATGACTGGTGTAAATTTAACAAATTTTGTTTTAGTTACAGCTCCGTCCAACTATGAAATATCAACTTCTACTGGGTTCGCATTTTCAGGTGCAGGACAAATGATGCTTGATCCAGCGTCGGTCAATGGACAAACCTTACGTATTTATGTTCGCCTAATTGGCGGATTAAATGCTGGTGGATATAATGGAAATCTTACAGTAAGTTCAAGTGGTGCTGCTACAAAATCAATTTCTATTGTAGGTAATGTGTACAATTCAACAGTTGTAATTCGTGAACCAGCAGTATATCCAACACGTTTTTTGAATTATACTTTGACAAATAAATGGATGTTCTCCAAATATACTTCCAATTACAGTTTAGGAAATGAGTTGGTGGCAGCTTCGAACATGGCACGTGGAATGACAGTATGGAACGGGAAAATGATTTTTGCGGATAGAGGAAATAAGCAAATTGTGGTTGTAAACGGACAAACTGGCCTGAAGGAAACAGCCATTCCTCTTAACCCATCTATGTTTACATATATTGGTCGTAATGTGGCAAATACAGCTGACAGTACTTTTATTGCTGGGACTTACATGCACAACGACATAAAAATTGACAATGCCGGTAATGTGCTGATTGCTAACTTAATTACAACAAACACACAGTGCTACCAAATTTATAAAATTGATATGGCTACCGGAAATGGAACATTGGTAATAGATCAATCCAATTTAGCTAATCTTTTCCCATTAGCCACTACCATGCGTTTCGATGCATTTGGTGTTTGGGGAGATGTAAATTCCGATGCTGTTATTTATGCTGCTAATAGCGCTGCCTCTTCGATGGAAGTGTATAAATGGACTATATCAGGTGGTATTGTAAGTGTTCCTTCGGTTATTCGACTGGACAACACTACAATTGGAACCTATTTTACAGGCCTTGAAAGTCTTGGTGGAAGTGCGCATGTTTACCCTGTATCGGCCGATAATTTTTATGTTGATGGTGGTGGCACATATCCAACCTTGGTAAATAGCTCGGGCGCTGTTCTCGATGGATTTTACCGTCAGTCTTCGGCATTGAAAGATTCGGTAACAGTTCCGGGTCAAAGTTGGTACATGAATGCTGGGAATAATGGAATGGCTCAATTTACGATGGGAGGCAATCATTTTTTGGTTACCTCGGCAACTAATACAACTGGAGTTCCAGCTTCAGCATTCCGTCTGTTTAAATTTTCGGACAATACTAAATCCTTTGTAAATTTGGATTGTATGTGGACTTTCCCACAGGCAGGTATGGGTGTTACAACCAATGGTTATCGCACTGCAATTCCAATGGTTACAGTTAGTGGTTACTCAGCCAAAATTTATATTTATTGTGGCGAAAATGGCTTTGGAATGTACGAGCTAAACATGAATCCTTTATCAACCGAATTGGACGAAAAACAACTTACAAACAATAAAATTAGTGTGATAAATCAGGAGTTTAGAATAAATAAACCTGCTCAACAATTTGAAGTTTACAGCATTACTGGTCAATTGTTGCTGTCGGCTGTTAATGTGTCGAAGCTGAAAGCTCCTAGCACAAAAGGTGTTTACATTGTTAAAGTTATTGATAAGGCAGGTGAGTCATATTCTCAAAAAGTAATTATGAAATAAACCAATTATCTGAAAATAAAAAAGAGCTGTCCTGATTAAATTCAAGACAGCTCTTTCATTAACGTATGGTTCGTTCGCTAAGCCTAAATTCGGACGGTGTAAGACCTGTCATGCGTTTGAAAGAGGTGGAAAAATATTCCAAACTTGTAAATTGCAATTTAAACGAAATTTCTTTAATTGAATCCGTTGATTCAACCAACATCTGTTTTGCCTTATTCAATTTTATGTCGTTATAATACCTGGCAGGCGATTCATTAGTGTATTTCTTGAAATTCCGACGGAATAGCGCATAGCTTAAATTTAATTGCGATGCAATGTTCTGAATTGGCATATCTTCATACACATTCTCATTCATAATTATTTTGGCTTGTTCTATTTTTTGCCTTTCTTTCTTTTCGAGTGTTTTGTTTTTCGACTCGGCAATTATTAGCCCTAATACATGAAAAAGCATGCCCGACAAGTACACCTGCGACGACTTTAATCCATTCTGAACCACATCAATGGCTCGATGAAAAAGTTTCATCAATTCTTCGTTAAACCCAATATCAATAATGGAGTTTTCAATCGGAAAAAATTTGCGTATGAGCATGCTAAATACCATATCTGTCTCAAAGCGGATAAAGTATTCTTTCCATTCGCTGGTATTTATATGATAGTAGGTGTATTTTTGGTTTGGGCTGATAAGTAGTATTTTTCCTTTCGAAATTTCGAGTTCGGGCGCATTGTCAAAGCATACATAGCCTATGCCATTAGTAATATAAATCAACTTAAATTCATTGGATACTTTACCCTTTTTGTATTGATACTTAAAATCCTTTGATTGGGTGGTGCTATTCTTCTTTTCGTTGGCATGCACCATTTTATATCCCACCGAATTGATGGTGATTCCAAAATTGATATTATCATCTTTGATAACTACATTTTTAAATTCCGAAAATGAATTGGCATTGTTCATTATAATTCATATAAAGCATCCAGAAATAAATCAAGCATACAAAAGTATGAATTTTATACCAAACTACCATCAAAATGATGTTTTAACCGTATAAAACAGTAAGAGGGTGCCCTTGCGGACACCCTCTTTTGAACATAAATCGCTGCATTATTGCTTTTTAATACTGATTTCACTTTCAAGAGTTCGATTTTCGACTTAGCTTCAAGAAACTGACTTGCGTCCGTTTTCTTCTATTTAAGTCTGTCGTTGGTTACGTTTTACTTAGCTTCTTCCGACTTTTGAAATCTTCGTTCATTGCGCTTTCGATTATCTGTGTCGATATTTTCATTGTTTTATCAATGGGAACTATCTTCGGATTCATGAGGTGCTTCATCGTCCCAACGCTCACTGTCTCAGTTGCTATTTGCATAGCTTCTAAACTTGTGGTGCTGCTTGATTTAATGCTTGCTTCATCTATAGCACATCTTCTTAATACTATTATTAAGTACATGTGATACATAGAATCTCGTTTTCGCCTTGCACGTTTTTTAACTCTTTTGGCTTTTTACCAAAAAATATAAAAAAGTTCATTATAAACTTCATTACTAGTCAAACTCTGGAAATCCGCGACCTTTAATTTTTTTTGGACTGCATCGTCCTGAACTTTTAGTCACAATTTCGAAATCATTTCTGCTTTCTCTGTTGTGGCCGGAAATGAATTAGAGCAACGAATTGCTTTTTATTTTATTTCCATCCCGACTACCCGGCTTACCTTTCTCTGGGGGGAGATTGGCTTGCGTTTTATTCAAACGCACCATATTTATATTTATTAAGTCTAAAACACTTCGGAACTTTTACCAAGCTTAAAACCTTAAAACCATTTGTATTACTATGCATCTCATTGCCCGCTTTCGCAAACAATAACGGAGATAATTATACCTTAATAGTCAGTGCGTTTTTTACTTTAATAATAGTATCTTCTTGTTTTTGGAGTCAAAAATTCAACTATTGACTTTTCTTGATGTATCAGTATTTCAAAGAGCGTTTTAACATGCGATTCATGTTTTGAGCCGTAACTCATGATGCAAATATACAACATCGGATATAGGGTTTGCAAGTTTTTTGACCTGTACTTATAAACAACTTATGAACAGCAGTTGTCAACAGGCTAACTAACTATTAATCTACATATTATAAATTTTATGTTCATAACTAGTTGATTTGACTACTTAAAGTTTAAAATACTGTAGATTAATCAGATGAAGGCTGATTTTAATCAATTGTTACCCAAAAAATAAAAATCCAAACAGCTTAAATTAATAAAAAATATATTCTTTGAATATCGTTGATAATCAAGTACGTATAGAATTATATTTTTTTATCAAGAACTATTCTAAGAATATATTATAACAATTAGATTTACATTTACTGAAATATTTAAAATACACAACAGCCCATAGTAGATTATTGATTCAAAAAACTTTAATTGAAATTTTGTTTCGATTTAGTTCTTCTAAAAATAATCCAAATAAGAATACTATTTTTCTGAAATAAATATCAATCAGCATAAGTAATGAATATTAAATTGTTTTCAATTAAATAATTTATGTATTTTTAATAATTACACATAAGTCTGTATTTCAATTATTTATATTATCAAGTAGATTATTATGTAATATATTGTAATATATGTAATATGTATTTCTTGTAAAAGAAGAAGAATTATAATTATTTTTGTAATACATAATGAGTGGGAGAATTGCATCTTATTGAGGTTTAACCGCTAAATATAAGGAATAATTTTTTTTATTTTGATTAGAGTAAAATATCAAATTAAAAATATCCATTTATAGTTTTGTATATATCTCATATTGATTTTAATATATTTTATTCCCAAACAATTTAAAAAAATTATCTTAGACCTAATGCTCTGCATAAAAAAAATAATTTTATTTATTTTAATTATTACACCAACAATCATATTTTCCCAATCAAAGAAAATATCTCGTTGGTCATTTATGCCTGAATATGGGTACAATGTTTTCGACGGCGATATAAATCAAGATTTGTTAAATGTCATCCCCACTTCGTTCAGAGATATTACTTTCGGCGCCAATATTGAATATGCATTAACACCAACTTGGGGTTTAGGTATTGATGCTTATTACTTTCCACTTCGGGCAAAAAACAATAGCCCTACAGCTATGTATATCAATACCGACCTTGTAAACTCTAATTTTTTAGCTACCATTAATTTTACTCGATTAATTTTTCCGAATACAAAATCGAAACTTTTTGTGCTCGGATCAATTGGTATGGGTTTGGCATATTACACCTACGATATTCGTTATTTTCCAAGTAATGACGTAATACCTGATGATGCCACTTATGTAGATGTAAAGTACAATGGTCAAGTTCGCCCCATTCATTTAACTAAGAGTGGCGTAATGAAATATGGTGTTTCGGTGTCAACTCCAATTACTTTTTCGCTCGAATATAATTTTAGTAAACCATTGGCTGTTGGAGCTAAAGTACATTACAGAGCTTATGCTAAGGACAATCTGGAAGGTGCTACTTACCTCAACTGGGATGGTGTAACCAATGATTATATCGGTGCCGGAACTGTATACTTGCGCTATAAATTTAATTCCATTAAACGAGACCACTTACGAAATATTACCAATAGAGAATGGGATCCAGAACCTAGCTTGGCTATGATAGAAGAGGTTAAGAAAGATATGGCTGGGTTAAAGCGTAGGGTGGATACGGTGGAGAAAAAAGTAAAAGATTTATTCCCACGTGTAAAAAAGCTCGAAGACTTGATTGCTAATGTTGGACCAGACTCCGACAATGATGGTGTTATTGACTTGCGTGATTTAGATCCGAATACTCCTCCGAACACAGTAGTTGATTTTTACGGTAAAATACTTCCTGTACAAGTTCAAAAAGAACAAAAAAGTCAGCGCAATAAAATAGAAATTCCTGACGATATTCCTGCCGTTTATTTTGATTTTGATAGAACAGAACTCGACAATGATGCCTTAATTACCATCAGCAAAGTGGCTTCGCAAATGCGCAAAGATACTTCGTTGCTCGTTGAAGTACGTGGCTATTGCGACTTTTTGGGCGATATGACGTATAATGAAAGTTTAAGTCAGCGTCGCTCCGATAGAGTGAAGCGCGAATTGGTGAAAATTTGGGGCATTGCTGATGATAGAATCATTGCCAATGGAAAAGGAAAAATAATACTACCTCAAATGAAATACCGTCCGAACCGTAGATGTGAATTCTTTTTTAGCAATGATATTGTAGATGTACTGAATCAGTAGTACATTAAGTTTGCAGTGAACAGTTTGCAGTAAAGAGTAAAAGACAATTTCATATTTAATAAATTCCACCTTTAATTTTCAATTCTTCAAATTTCTAATTTCTAATTTTAAATGCAACCAACCATAATCGACTTATTAAACCAGAGTGTTGACAAATATGCTGACAATCCTTTTTTATGGGAAAAAGGCGACAAAGGCTATCAACCTACTACCTACGCCGAAACAAAACATCAAGCTCACATATTGGCTGCCGGCTTAATAAAACTAGGTGTAAAGTCGGGCGATAAAGTGGCTTTGCTATCCGAAGGCCGAAATGCATGGATTATTGGTGAGTTAGGCATTTTACATGCCGGTGCTATCAATGTTCCATTGTCGATTAAGTTAGAAGAAAGCAACGATTTGATATTTAGATTGATGCATTCCGAAGCTAAATACATTTTGGTTTCGGGTTCGCAATTAAGAAAAATTAGAACTATTGCTTCGGCTCTTCCCGAAATTAGGAATGTGATTGTTTTCGATCCACAAGTTGATTACGAAGCAAAAGAAGTGCCGCTAACTCAATTGCAAAAATGGGGGAAGGATTTTATTAAAAAAAATCCCGATTTAGTACAGGTTGTGGCTTCGCAAATAAAGCCCGACGATTTGGCAAATATTAGTTATACCTCGGGCACTACTGCCGACCCCAAAGGCATTATGCTCACACACCGCAATTATACTGCTAATGTGGAACAGGCATTAACGCTTATGACCATTCCGCCTACTTACCGCACATTAATTATATTGCCGCTCGACCATTGCTTTGCGCATGTGGCTGGTTTTTATAGCTTTATGGCTTGTGGCGCAAGTGTGGGAACGGTACAGGCGGGCAAAACTGGTCTCGAAACATTGAAAAACATTCCTGTAAATATCAATGAACTCAAGCCCGATTTGCTGTTGAGTGTGCCAGCTCTGGCCAAAAACTTCAAGAAAAGTATTGAAACAAATATTAAAGCCAAAGGGCCTGCTGCTGAACTACTTTTCAATACAGCTCTCAAAATGGCTTATGCTTATAACAAAGAAGGTTTTAATAAAGGCAAAGGTGCTCAAGCGCTGAAAAAACCACTATTGAACCTATTCGATAAGATATTGTTTTCAAAAATCCGTGCAGGATTTGGCGGTAATCTTAAGTTTTTTATTGGTGGCGGTGCCTTGCTCGACATTGATTTACAGCGCTTTTTTTATGCCATTGGTATGCCTATGTTCCAGGGATATGGATTGAGCGAAGCAACTCCCATTATCTCGTCGAATGGACTAAAGAATCACAAATTGGGCTCGTCGGGATATTTAGTTTCACCATTGGAATTGAAAATTTGTGATACCGAAGGTGCAGAATTGCCAAACTTCGAAAAAGGCGAAATTGTTATAAAAGGTGAAAACGTAATGGCTGGCTATTATAAAAATGATAAATCCACTGCCGAAACAATAAAAGATGGTTGGTTACATACAGGCGACATGGGCTATATGGACAACGATGGTTTCTTATATGTGGTAGGTCGTTTTAAAAGCCTGTTGATTGGTAGCGATGGCGAGAAATATAGCCCCGAAGGCATTGAAGAATCGCTTGCTGATAATTCGAAATTCATTGATCAGGTAATTTTGCACAATAATCAGGATGCTTATACTAGTGGTATTATTGTAGTTAACAAAGAAGTTTTAAAGAACTACGTTAAACATAAAAATGCAACGCTTGATTGGGCAAGTACCGAAGCAAAAGAGTTGGCCTTGAATAAATTGCAACGCGAAATAAACGAATACAAAAAAGGTGGAAAATACGAAGGAATGTTTCCTGAGCGTTGGTTGCCTGTCGCCATTGCTGTGCTTAGCGAGCCATTTACCGAGCAAAATGGTTTAGTAAATAGCACTATGAAAATCATACGCGGAAAAGTAGAAGAACGTTATGCCGACCGTATAGCCAAACTATACGAAACAGGAGGCAAGGACATTGTAAATGCCGACAATATTAATGCGTTGATGTAGAATAAAAACACCTACTTGGTATTTTTACATCAAGCTAAATGCTTTTCAATTAATGATTTTAGTAATGGATAGTCGATTGGTTTAGACACAAAATCGTTACATCCTACTTCAAGGGCTTTTTCTTGTTCGCTAAAAAACACACAAGCCGATTGCGCAATAATTGGTACTTGTTGATTGAATTTACGTATTTCGGTTGTGGCCTCGTAACCATCCATTTTTGGCAAACGGATATCCATTAATATTAAGTCCAAATCAGGATTTTTGCTACAAATTTCTACTGCTTCCATTCCATCTCTTGCTATGAGCGGCTCGTCGCAGTATTCTCTAACGGTTTCGGTAAGAAGAAACTCAAGCCCTTCGTCGTCCTCAACAATTAATATCTTCAGTTTATTCAATGCTTTGAATGCAGGCTTCTCAATTATTTCCGTTTCAAGTACTTCATTCTCATTCATAATTTCAACACATGGTTCTTTTGAAAAAGGGATGGTGAAATAAAATGTAGTACCAATTTCTGGTTCACTTTGTAACCAAATTTTACCACCAAGCATTTCTACATACGCTTTGGAAATAGACAAGCCAAGCCCTGCGCCCTGGTATGCCGATTTATTAGAAATATCGGCTTGAATAAACCGACCAAAAATGGCTTCTTGCCGGTTAAGTGGAATGCCATGGCCTGAGTCATTTACAAAAAACTCCAAATACAATTGATTATCATTGTTTCTTATTTCATAACCATACTCAATACTACCAGTATCCGTAAATTTAATTGCATTTTTAATCAGATTGGTCAAAATACCATATAACTTTTCCTTATCAGTAATAATACATGATTCGATGGAAGATAATGCACTTATGAAACTAAATTGCAACCCTTTTTTATCGGCTTCGGGTTTAAAAAACGCATGCAAATCTTCCAATTGTGTGTTTACATTTGTGCTACTCATGTCAACTTCCATAACTCCCGATTCAATTTTTGAAATATCAACAATATCATTTACAATATTGAGCATTCTTTTCCCGCTTAACTCAATAATATTTAGATATTTCGACTGGTCCTCGACTGATAAATTTGGCAGTTTAAGCAATTCGGCAAAACCAAGAATTCCGTTCATTGGAGTGCGTATTTCATGACTCATATTAGCCAAAAATGCTGATTTCAGTCTATCGCTTTCTTCAGAATGTTCTTTAGCTTTTACAAGTTCTTTGGTACGTTCCTCAACTGTTTTTTCGAGGTTTTTATTGGTATCTATCACCATTTGTTTCTCATTATCGAGTTTCATGCTAAGATAAAAATTTCGACGCGAGTAAAACTCAATATTATAAGCTGCAAACATGCCAATAATATTTGCACTTATGTAAAAAAAATTGTTTGTAAATAGTAATTCAGTTGATATTTCTGAAAAAAAGTATGCTCCAATATTATACAATAGTAGTGTTAGCCAACCAGCTATTGTTGCCAAAAAAAATCGAAGTTTAATAAAAAAGTAACCCGCTGAGAATATTAGCATCATGCCACCATAATAAGCATAATTTTCGGGTGCATAAATAGTCATAACGCTTATACCGAGACCACCTATAATAAAACTGACAAACATCAATGATTGCCAAATTTTATCAAAAAATTTGGTGAATGATAAAGATAGTACAATTGTAAGTAATGGAACAACAATGAAAAAACGAATGCCTAGAAATATATGTGCATATTCAGGTACAATTAGCAAATCGAGAAAGCCAAACAGGCTATAAAGCAGAATTACCAATATGTATGCAATTCGAGATTGAATAATCGAATCGGAAAAGTATTTCTTCAAAAAAAGGCGTTCATCCGCTTCTAAAAATGCCAAGGTAATTCTATTCAAATCCATTGACGATTGATCTTCATTTTTCATCTGTTTATATTTAATCTTTTTATTGTCAGATGGAACTTACCATGTTAAAATAATCATTTCTTTGTGTGTTAATAATTATTTTAACATGGACGTTTCATCCTCTTGATTTTTAAATTGAATCCACATTACGGCTCAATTCGTCGAATTTGGCTTTCATAGTTGGATTGCCGTGTGTAAGTTTTTTCACCGTTAACTCCTCTGTTTTGTCATTGGCAAGCCGCAAGTTATATTCGGACGAGAGTAAGGCTTCTTTTGTTTTCTGAAGGTGGTCGATGGTTTTGTCAATTTCATCAATTGCAGTTTTAAACTTCCGGCTTGCAAGCTCGTAATTGCGTGCAAATCCTACTTTAAAATCATTCATTTTCTCTTCGAAACGCGTAATGTCGATATTCTGATTGCGCACTTGTGCCAATTCGGCTTTGTATTGCATTGAATTGGTTGCAGCATTGCGTAGAAGCGTTATAATAGGTATAAAAAACTGTGGACGAACAACATACATTTTAGGATATTTGTACGACACATCTACAATGCCCGTATTGTAAAGTTCGCTTTCGGCTTCGAGTAATGAAACCAATACAGCGTATTCGCAACGCTTTTCAGTGCGATCCTTGTCTAATTCTTTCAGAAAATCTTCGTTACGTTTTTTGGTAGCTGTTTCGTCGCTTTCGTTTTTCATTTCGAACATAATGGAGATAATTTCGTTGCCAGCATCGTCCGTTTCGCGGTAAATAAAATCGCCCTTGCTGCCTGTGCGTGCATCGTTATCCTTTTCGAAATAAGCTTTTTGGAAAGCGGTGGAACGCAATTTGTTGAATTCTATTTCGCAATGTTGCTCCAATGTTTCGCCAAGCATTTTGGTGGATAGTTTGAGTTTCATGTCTTTACGCATCGTAATTTCTTCGTCTTTTAGGCGGATGATATCGTCTTTGGTACGGAGTTCGGCTGCATGTTTTTCGGCAAGCGTAGTTTCGAGAAGTCTCTTTTCAATATCTTTATTTTTAATATTATTGATCAGGTCATCGCGCTCTTTTTCAATTTTCTGAACTGCTTGTGCTATCGAAAGCGTTTTTTCCAATTCTGCCTTTTCAATTCGGGCTTTCATTTCGGCAATCTGACTTTCTTTTTGGCCTAACTGCTGCGTAAGTGCTAGCGTAGCCTTGGCTTTGAGGTCAGCAATTTCCTGCTCTTTACGAGCTAAGGCGTCCTGTATGCTATTTCGCAGATTGGCTTCAGCCAATTTTACAGCGTTTTCCTTTTCTTTATCGGCAATAGTGAGTCGGTTACGAACTTCTTCTTCGAACTGTCGGTCGCGTACTTGTTTTAGGATATTGGCAAATCCAGCCTCGTCGACCTGAAAAGCTTTGTGGCAATTGGGACAAATAATATCGTTCATATTAATTGAATTTTTAAAGCATTGAAACAGATTACAAATATACTGAATTTAGTTTGATATAAAGGGTTTACTTTTCAAGCATTTTTCAAATAATTGATTCGAAATAACTAATGATATGTTTTTGTTTTTTACTACATAATTACTACTTAAAACAAAATGAACCAATTGTATGTTATAATGAGCATATTAAATAATTAAAACAATAAAAAAACAAAATGAGAAAAATTAAAATAGCAGGACTGCTTTTGATAGCAGCAATTGTGTCGGTGTCGGCACAAAGGAATGAAATAAAGATTGCAAAATCATCGATAATTTGGACTGGCAATAAAATTGGCGGCTCGCATACTGGTGAGATAAAAATCAAAGAAGGGTATTTTGACATTAAAAAGAACGAAGTTATTGGTGGCAATGTAGTTATAGATATGAATAGCATGACAAATACCGACTTGAGTTCGGATGCTTCGAAGCAGCGATTAATTGGCCATTTAAAATCGGACGACTTTTTTGGGGTGGAAAAATATCCTAGTGCCAGTTTTACCATCAACAAGTCAAGCAAATTGAAAAATGGCAAAGCCACTGTATCAGGCACACTTAGCATAAAAGGAAAAACGGAACCTATCACATTCGATATTGAAAAAAAAGGATCAGTTTATACTACACAACTAAAAGTTGACCGTTCCAAATTTGATGTTCGTTTTGGATCAAAATCTTTTTTTGCTAATATTGGAGATAAAGCAATTGACGATATTTTTATTCTCGACATTCAAATTGCGCTTTAACGACATCGGATTTAAATTGGCAATTTTTTTAGTTATTAATCAATAAAAAGGTGTCACATAATTTATGTGGTAGCCTGCAGGAGGATCTATGAATAGAAGAACAATCACAATCGTATTCTTATTTTTATCGGTATCAGTATTGTTTGCTCAAAAAATAATTTCGCGCGATTTGCGTGTTGGTTTGGTAATGCAACAAACGCAATACCTATACAACGAAAATGGTGTGGGATTGGATTATACCTGTGAGCGACTGCTTGACAAAAAGATTCACATCAAAGCAACTTATTTATCCAGCCGATTAGGAAGTGCCATAGGTACAAATGCTCTGAAACAAGATTATTATGTGTTTGGTGCACATTATTATTTTTTGTCGAAAGAAAGTTTGCAAATACTTGCCGGATTAAATACAGGATTGTTTGTGGTTGATTATGAAAATCCTGCATTCGATGTACTACCTAAGTCGAGTGCTATTTTGGCAATCGAAACAGGATTGCAATACGATTTCAAGCTACCCATAACTGCCTCGTTAACCGCAGGTTATAATGTGCGTAGTGGTAATGGTGTAGATATTCCGGGTTCGCTTTTTCCGGTATTTTACAAGCTGAGCATCATGTATCGAATCAAAGATATTTGAGACGACAAACAACCGACAATAGACTACAGTAAAAAGATTAAAAAATAATATTATGAAACTAGTATATACAATATTGATTAGTTGCCTAGCACTTATAGCTTGTAATCCGCAACCCGAGATAGATAATGCCACCATGCTGGATGGAAATCAGATAAACGATTTGTCGTTGACGCAGCCATCAAAGTATTTAGTTTCGGAATATATTGCTAATCCAACAACGGCTCAAAAAGACACGCCTGTAATAATTGCAGCACATGGCTATTCGGCTACTACATTCGAATGGGATGAGTTGCGCGACCGTGCTAATCTGAAGAAAACTTTTTATGTATCGCAGGTTTTACTGGGCGGACATGGTAGAGATTATGCTGACTTTAAGGCTGCTACTTGGGAAAATTGGCAAGAAGCCATAAAAACGGAATATCAGAAACTAACTACAAAAGGTTTTAAAAACATCTATTTGGCTGGCTCTTCAACGGGCGCTCCTTTGCTGGTAGAAATGATTAGTTCAGGTTATTTTAATGCGTTCACCATCAAGCCAAAGGGATTTTTCTTAATTGACCCAATTGTTGTTTCGTCGAACAAAACACTTACGTTGGTGGGCTTGGTTGGACCTGTTTTGGGTTATACTACTTCGGTACTCGAAACTGGTGAAGCTGGAAAATGGTATGTTTATCGTCCACAAGAATCATTGAAACAACTTATGGCTTTAATTGACCTAACTCGTAAAAACCTAGAAAAAGGCATAGTATTGCCAACAGGCAGCAAACTCAAAATTTACAAAAGTAAAATTGATGCCACTGCCGACCCGGTAAGTGCTCCAATGTTGTACAAAGGCTTAAAAACCAACGATGGTAAAAATGTGGAGATTGAAATGTATGATTCAGACTTACATGTATTTACTCGTTTGCGCGGACGAATTGGGGTAACAGCCAAAGATACTCAAAATCAGACGGCTGCTTTTTCCGATATGGAGTTGCAAGTTAAGCTTTAAACCAACTCGCCTGCTCCTTGTCGGATAACTTCGGGTTCATCGTTGGTACAGTCAATAATGGTGGAGTGCTCTACTCCGCCATAACCACCATCAATTACAAAATCAACCTGATTGCCATATTTTTCTTCAATTAGCTCTGGATCAGTAATGTATTCGGTTGTGTCCTCGTCGGTAAATATGGAACTAACCATAAGCGGGTTGCCTAACTCACGTACAATTTCGAGCGCTATGTTATTGTTAGGCATACGTATACCAACTGTTTTGCGGTTTTTGAATAACTTGGGCAATTTACTACTTCCGGGTAAGATAAAAGTAAAGGGGCCAGGAAGATTACGTTTCATCAACTTAAATGCAAAATCGTCCATCTTGGCATATTCGCTTACTTCGCTTAACTCGCTACAAATAAACGATAAGTTAGCTCGGCGCATGTCATGATTCTTAAGTTTTGTGATTGACTCCACAGCCGATTGGCAAAAAATATCGCAAGCCAAAGCATACACTGTATCGGTAGGCAGTATTATAACACCACCTGCTCGCAACGCAGCAACTATTCGTCGAATTTCGGCTGCATTCGGATTTGTATCGTATAACTTAATTATCAATTTCGTAATTTATTGATAGCAAATTCGTTGCAAAAATACAAAAAAAATCCCGCAAACGAATTTACAGGATTCTTATATTGTTTATTTTGATGTATTTGAATCAAAAAGCATCAATAATAGCTTTGAAATCAGCTACTTTCAACGAAGCACCACCAATAAGTCCACCATCAATATCAGGTTGAGCAAAAAGTTCAGGTGCATTTTTTGCATTACAGCTACCACCATAAAGGATAGAAGTACTTTCAGCAATTTCAGCTCCGAATTTTTCGGCAATAATAGTACGGATAAATGCCAACATATCTTGAGCTTGCTCAGTTGAAGCAGTTACACCAGTTCCAATAGCCCAAATTGGTTCGTAAGCAATTACAATTTTGCTAAAGTCTTCGGCCGATAAGTTGAAAACAGTTTCTTCCAATTGGTTTTTAACATACACATTTTGCTCGTTTGCGTTACGCACATCAAGCGCTTCGCCGCAGCAATAGATAGGAGTTAAGCCATTAGCCAAAGTCAACGCCACTTTGTCGTTCAAAATAGCACTTGTTTCGCCGTAATACTCGCGACGCTCAGAGTGTCCCAAAATAATGTAGCCAGCACCAGTAGATTTAACCATAGCAGCACTAACTTCGCCAGTATATGCGCCTGATTCTTTGTTAGCACAGTTTTGAGCAGCAACACCCACTTTGTTAGCATCAACAGCAGCCACTGCACTTGCCAAATGAATAAAAGGTACTCCAATTACTACATCACATTTTTGTGTTTCGCCAGCCAATGCTTCGTTCAATTCAGTAGCTAACGCCAACCCTTCTTGTAGGGTTTTGTTCATTTTCCAGTTTCCTGCAACAATGTTTTTTCTCATTTTTCTATTTATTATTTAGTTTGAATTTGCTTCGCGTTATTACGGCATCGCCGTTATTAGGTGCTTCCCACTTTAATTGGGCTTCGCCGTTATTTGCTTCGCGTTATTAGGGCTTCGCCGTTATTTGCTTCGCACGTTAATAGGGCTTCGCCGTTAAATGTTTTATGTATTTTTAATTTCTTTCATTAAAATATTGGCACATTATCACATCACCACATCATCATATCATCGCATCAATAAATTAAAAATCCCTCCAATGCCATTTGCCCATAATTGTACCATTATTTATCAAAACCAATCCTGGATTGGCACGAATAATTGTTTTAAGTGTAATGGGGTCCGATTTGTAAAAAGGGAATGTCACATCAGTTTTTTGCACAAATGCTTCAATGTCCTCGTCGGCCGAAGCGGTTAATACATAAAAATTAACATTCGAGTTTTCATATTTTTCAAATAGTTTTTGTACGCGTTGTGCACCTTTGACTGAAGCTTTGTTTAATTCGTACATCACAACCAAATAAGTGTATCCTTCGTAAGCAATTATATCAGGAACAATGTCTTCAAATTGTTGATTGTAGATAGTAAAGTCGTGAATAAGCGGTTTGTAACCTTCTTCTACAAGCGTAGTTTTTTGGTCAACAAATACCCAAGTGGAGTCATCCTTTGGATAATTCTCCAAGCTGAACTCTTTTTGTGTACCGTTTTTTTCGTATATAAAAGTTGTTTCGTATTTATCGGCTGGCGCATTTTCAGGAATTTTCATTGCTTCGGCAATGTTAACTCCTTTTTTATATGGTAAAAAATCAATTTGTGGTAAATGGTTGTATGCATAAGCCGAAATGCCAATTCCAGTTCCAAGGAAAATAACCATGGCTATCCATTCGACCCATAATATAAAGAATTTTTGGTGCGGACGGGTTGTTAATAACACAGTGATTATTAGCGCCAGCAGTACAATGTTTTTCGAGAAAGTTTCCCAATTCGATATTTTGAGTGCTTCGCCAAAACAACCGCAATCCGAAACCGGATTTTTAAGTGCAATCCATAGAGTTAACGGAGTCATAACCAGCATAAAAAGCAGACCAAAAAAGGCTGTGCGACGAATTTGAATGGCAAAAACAAGATTCAACCCAATAAATAATTCGATGGCAGAAAGTGCAATAGCAAGGATTAAAGCATTATCCGACAGACTATAAAACATGCCACCAAGAGCCGTGAAATAATCCTGAAGTTTATAAGTCATGCCTAGCGGATCAACAGCCTTCACAAAGCCCGAAAACACAAACACAAGTCCGAACAAAAAACGGCTTGCATGCATAATGGTATTGCTTATTCTAGAATTTGTTTGAGACATAATATAAGTTTGTTTGAAAGATTTGAAGAGTTTGAAAAGTTTGTGTAATTATCATTTATTTTCCTCAATCTTTATCAACCCAAATACCGCATAATTAATCATATCAAAATAATTAGCATCAATGCCTTCCGATATCAATGTTTTGCCTTGATTATCTTCAATTTGTTTGGTGCGGTAAATTTTCATCAGTATCAAATCGGTGTACGATTCCATACGCATAGTGCGCCAAGCTTCGTCGTAATCGTGGTTTTTGGCCATCATTAAGTCTTTGGCTTGTTGCAAATATTTGGTATACAACTCAACGCCACGTTCATAAGTCAAGTCGTCCGATTCCGAAAAACCAAGCTCCAACTGAATAATACCAATAATGCCGTAATTGACAATAGCAATAAGTTCAGAGCGAATACCTTCGTCCACTTTTGAGACTCCTTTGGTTTCGATACTACGAATACGATTGGCTTTAATAAAAATCTGATCGGTAACTGATTGTGGACGGAGAATGCGCCATGAAGCACCATAATCCTTCATTTTTTTTGTAAAAATGTCGCGGCAAAGTGCGGCTACCTGATCGAATTGTTTTTCGGTTTGACTCATACTGACTTTGTTCGTATAATGAGATTGTCTTTCGAATTAAATAATCTAAATAACTGTATATTAGCATTGTAATACTCTTTCTTAGAACCTTAAATTCGAAGTGCAAATTTACTATTTTTAATTGGATTTACAATCAAAAATCACAAGTAGTACTGTTATTATGGTAATTTATAATTGTTTCTTTGTCAAATCTTTTTAAAACAAAGCCATAAAATCGACAGATAAGTTTGATTTTTGTACCTTTGCAGAAAATAACAACCGAATGGGGCGAATTTTAGCAATAGATTATGGGCAAAAACGTGTTGGATTGGCAGTGACCGACCCCATGCAACTTATTGCCAACAGCTTGGACACAGTGGCTGCACATGATATATTGTCTTATATTTCGGCTTATGTGGCACGCGAACAGGTGGATAAATTTGTGGTGGGATTGCCCAAACAAATGAATGGCACCAACTCCGAATCGATGCAGTATATTGAGCCTTTTGTGAAAAAAATGCGCGAAATGTTCCCTGCCATTGAACTGATTTATGTGGACGAACGTTTTACATCCGTTTTGGCACACAAAACCATGCTCGATGGTGGTTTAAAGAAAAAAGACCGTCAAAACAAAGGCCTAGTCGACCGCATTTCGGCCACCATTATTTTACAATCGTATTTAGAAACATTAAGATAGAAATTGCCCCAAGCCCCTGAAGGGGATGTTGATTAGTACTGAAAGGTATTTTCTTTAAGCCCCTTTAGGGGTTTGGGGCAGATTTAAAAGATTTATTCAATGATATTACCAATTCACACATTTGGAAATATGGTGCTACGCAAAGTGGCTGAACCAATTACCAACGATTATGCTAAGCTCAATGATCTGATTGAAAATATGTACGAAACTATGCACAATGCCGATGGTGTTGGGCTAGCTGCACCTCAAGTTGGATTAGGCATCCGGCTTTTTGTGATTGACCTTGCGGCATTTCGCGAAGATAAACCGGAGCTTGCCGATTTTAATGTGGCGATGATTAATCCCGAAATGCTAGAGATGAGCGAAGATTGCGCACAAGCCGAAGAGGGCTGTTTGAGTATTCCTGGCATTCACGAAAATGTTGAACGTTCGTTATCCATCAAAATTAAATACATGGATCAAAATTTTGTAGAACATATTGATGTTTTTGAAGGATTTAAAGCGCGCGTTATTCAGCACGAATATGACCATTTGGAAGGGCATTTGTTTACCGACAAAGTTTCGCCATTGCGTCGTCAACTACTGAAATCGAAGATGAATAATATTGTAAAAGGACGTGCCAGCACTTCGTACAAAGTGAAGGCGGCATCGAAATAAACACACACAGTATATTTACAATGAGAATAGTTTTTATGGGCACACCGGACTTTGCTGTTGAAAGTCTGAAAACATTAGTCGAAAACAATTACAATGTAGTTGGAGTAATTACCATGCCCGACAAACCTGCTGGCCGTGGACATAAAATTCAATTTTCACCCGTAAAGCAATATGCCTTGGACAATGGGTTGACTATTTTACAGCCCGAAAAACTGAAAGATGATACTTTTTTGGAAGAGTTAAGGCAACTGCAAGCCGATGTTCAGGTTGTTGTGGCCTTTCGGATGTTGCCCGAAGTGGTTTGGAATATGCCGCCATTGGGTACTTTTAATTTACATGCATCGCTACTACCTCAATACCGTGGAGCTGCACCCATCAATTATGCTATTATAAATGGCGAAACTGAGACAGGTGCTACTACCTTTTTTCTGACGCACGAAATTGATACAGGTAAAATTATTTTACAAAATAAAATAGCCATTTCGGAAACGGATAATGCGGGCACTGTTCACGATAAACTGATGGCTCTAGGCGCTACAATGGTGCGCGAAACCATTGACTTGCTTGCTGCTGGAAAAACAGATGCCATTGACCAACAGCAATTTATTACACCAGAGACTCAACTGAAATCGGCACCCAAAATTTTCAAAGAAAATTGTGTGATTAATACAAACGATAGTGTTGAGAATATCAATAATTTTGTGCGTGGCTTAAGTCCTTATCCTACAGCGCGTATCGATATTGAACTGCCTAATACCACGGACGTAATTCAGTTGAAAGTGTTCGATACCCAAAAAGAAATTGCAGCACATCAATTAGCACTCGGTACGGTACTTACCGACCGAAGAACCTATTTAAAAATTGCGGTAGCAAATGGTTTTATTCATTTAACCAACATTCAAGCACCAGGCAAAAAGGCTATGAGCACAGGTGAATATTTAAGAGGAATCAAATTAATTAATAATTAATAATTAAAAATCAATAACTCAAATCTTGTAATTCTTGGCTAAGACTAGCGGCAATACCGATAACATAACTCAAAACTAATCCATGTTCCATTTTATTCAAAATACAGTTCAAGTAATTCGCTATAAAAACCTGTTGTTTTTGGCGTTTATACAGTTTGCTATGCAGCAGTTTGTTGTATCGCCAATAATGCAAAAGTATGGTTTTGAATACATAAGTCCCAATTCAACCTTGTATTTGTTAGTTGCTGCAACGCTTTTTATTGCCGCTGCTGGCTATGTGGTAAACGATTATTTCGACATAAAAATTGACCGCATCAACAAACCCGACAAGCAAATTGTAGGCAATAGCATTTCGAAAAAGCAAGCCATGTTATTGCATCAAATATTCAGCGGCATTGGCATTGTTTGCGGACTTATATTGGCATATCAACTTAAGAGTTTTAGCTTGGCATTTTTGTTCATTGTAGTGCCGGGCTTACTTTGGTTTTATTCGGCTAGTTACAAACGCCAGTTCCTTACAGGCAATATTATTGTAGCTTTATTGGCTGGTTTATCGGTACTAGTAGTAGGAATCACAGCTGTAGCCGACTTAAAACACACATATTCCAATTTGGTTTTCGAAACTACTATCCCTGCCGAAATTTACAGTTGGATTGGAGGCTTCGCTTTATTTTCGTTTTTACTTACATTGATACGCGAACTTGTGAAGGATATGCAAGATGTGGAAGGCGACAAAGAAATGGAATGTCGCACTGTGGCTATTGTGTGGGGCGAAAAACGAACTAAAATTTTGATTTATACTTTGGTGGCTCTAGCTATTACACTTCTTGTTTTTATTACAACGCAATATATACCTTTCGCCAATCCACTATCGTTCAAATACATTCTTTTTGGCTTGATAGTGCCACTGTTGGCGTTTTGTTATTTGGTTTTCAATGCTGCGGATACAAAAAGTTTGCATGTTGCATCTACTTTTCTGAAATATATTATGCTCCTAGGTGTTTTGTATAGTGTAATATTCTATTTCCTGTTGGCCCAACAGTATGGGCTAAGTTTGTTTAATGTGTTTATGATAAAATGATGTGATAATGCGATGATGTGATAATGTGATGATGTAATGATGTGATGATAAAAAAAAGAATTTATGAATAAATTACTCAAAAATATAGCGAATTATAAAATCGTACTAGCATCACAGTCACCACGCCGACAGGAATTATTGCGCGGATTGCATCTTGATTTTACTATAAATGTAATTGATGTCGAAGAATCGTATCCTGCAGGATTGGTCGGTGTGGATATTCCCATGTATTTGGCCGAAAAAAAAGCAAAAGCGTATACTATTGACAACGAAACGCTTCTGATAACTGCCGACACCATAGTTTGGCACGAAGGCATAGTGCTAGGCAAGCCTACTGATAAAGCTGACGCTCGGAGAATGCTTCAGAAATTATCGGGAAAAACGCATCAGGTAATTACAGGTGTTTGTATTACTACCCTTGTTAAACGCAAAGTATTTCATGTGATTTCCGAAGTTCGGTTTGCGCGCCTCACTGATATGGAAATAGAATATTATTTCGAAAACTTTAAACCTTATGACAAAGCCGGCTCTTATGGCGTTCAGGAATGGATTGGTTATGTGGGCGTTGAGCACATCAATGGCTCGTATTTTAATGTAATGGGGTTGCCCATTCAACGATTGTACAACGAACTAAAACGCTGGTAAAAATTATTGTTGTAAAAACCGATACGCCAACCACGCCATTCCTCCAAATCCAACGGGCAGCGCTTTTTCGTCGATCACAAAATCGGCACTATGCAATCCCCCTGTATTTTTATTCGCTTCGCCTTTCACACCAAAACGGTAAAAAGTAGCCGGATATTGCTGCGTGAAAAACGAAAAATCTTCCGAAGTCATACGCATTTCCAAATCAACTACCTGCTCCTCTCCTACCCATTCAGCGGCAAAGTTTCGGGCATTGTGGGTTGTTACTTCATCGTTTATTACGCATGGATAACCATCGGGAATTTCAATTTCGGCCGTGCAACCATAAGCAGCAGTAGTTTCGGTAATAATGCGCCGGATATGCTGTTTTGCTTTCTCGCGCCAGGTTTCGTCTACAGTTCTGAAAGTGCCCGAAAGTTGTACTTCGTGTGGAATTACGTTTTGCGCTCCGGCAGCAATCAATTTCCCAAAAGTGAGCACCATAGGCGTAAGTGGATGACACAAGCGGCTTTTTACCTGCTGTAACGACACCAATGTTTGCGCTGTAGCCAGCACGGTATCGTTCACCAAGTGAGGTAATGCACCATGACCGCCTTTGCCACGCACTTTTACATGTATTTCGTCGGCCGAAGCCATAATTTTGCCCGACAAAAATCCCATTGTTCCAGTTGGATAATCCACCGATACATGTTGTGCCAATATCAATTCGGGTTTATAAATGTCGAAAACTCCAGCTTCGAGCATAAGGCGCGCACCACCGGGAGCTTTTTCCTCGCCGGGCTGAAAAACCAATAAAACAGTTCCTTCAAACTTATCACGTATTGCATTCAAAACCTGCGCTGCACCCAGCAAGCATGCCGTATGCACATCGTGACCACAAGCATGCATCACATTCTCGTTTTTCGATTTCCAATCCAAGTTCACACTTTCGCAAACAGGCAATGCATCCATGTCGGCGCGCAATGCAATTGTTTTTTTTTCAGGATTATTGCCTTTCAGAATACCCAAAACACCCGTTCCCGCTATTCCGCTACGGTATTCAATTCCCATTTTATCCAACTCCCCACACACAAAAGCCGCTGTTTGATATTCCTCAAACGAAAGTTCAGGATTAGCATGTATGGTGCGGTAACATTGGTTTACATAATCGGTGTATTGAGCTACAAGTTGCTGTATTTTTGTTTTCACTATTATTCAATTTTTGTACTGCAAAAGTAAGCAATTTACTTTAAAAGTTGCCTCTTTGTCGGTAAGGTAGTTTATGAATTGTTCCGAATGCTCTTATCACAAAAAAAAGGGGCTCATTATTTTGAACCCCTTCGTTAGTTTTGTATTATTTTACAGTTAGCAAATACGCTGCTGCTTTTTCAATTATTTCATTGATTAAAACATTGGAACAACACCATGATCTACAGCGTATTCTTTTATCTTCTCAATTTCATCTAAGGGTAGATAATTGAACTTGTTCCAGTTCCGCAAATCTTGCCAGGCTTCGTGGCTTTTAGGGTAAATACTCTTATTGGGCTCATTACCTACCATAAAGTTTTTAGACCCTACTTTTTCATAAGCATCCATCAGAAAATCAAGAACTGCCACATCCTGACGTATATTATAAATTGGACGTTCGAAATCAATTATCTGGCCGAAAACCGGCAGTTCATTTTTACCAATAATATCCACATTTACCGACATAGGTAGTGTAGGAATATCTTTTGTTGTAACTTCCTTATTTGTAAAATAATACTCCTTAACCTGAGGATAGAACTCTTCTTTTATTCTTTCAACCGATTTTGTTTTCTTTTGTACCAATGCAGTTGAATCTACATATTTATTAAATAGTAGATTAAACAAATTTTCGTTGCCTTCCAAATCAATTTCAACCGGGGCTGAAAAATTAATAAGGTTATTGCTGTAATTACTCATGTAAGCCAAATAGCTTTGGCTAAACTGCCTGTTTTTATTTGATTCAGCAAACAATGTTTCTTTTGTTGATTGTTCAGTACTTACTGTTGTTTCTATCTGTTTTATTGTTTCATTCAGGTATTTATACAATGAAGAATCCAACAATGTTCTGACAGCTGAAAGTTTTGTTTTCGAAAACTGAAAGTACACATCGCTGGTAGTTACCAACAACAATCCAATGCTGATTTTCTCCTGAATTTCAGGACGAACAACGGCTGATAATATGGAATAATGCGATTTCATGTTTTATAATTATAAAAAAGGTGAGTTAATGTACTCAAGAAATGTATTAATAACTTTAGCCTCCCAATTCTTATCGAAAAGCTCGTTATTGATTTTAAATGTGGCGACTTTCAGGTCGATATTCCAGTTTTCGGGGACTAAATTCAGTATTTCATCGAAATTCTTTTTACATTCGAGGGTGCAAAGATAGAAATATTCTTTCAGATTTTGAACATACTTTCTGTTTTTGTACTGATCTTTACCCTTGGTAAGGAATCTACAAAGGTCTTAAACGTTGAACCCGAATCAACGTTTTTTTTATGCCTTCAACTCTCCAAAATATTCTTCAGTTTTCTCAAAATCAGGGCTTTTCAAATTATACTAAATTACTAGCAAATATCCAAATGGAATCATCAGAAGCATTCAAATCATTAAGGATTTTAGTTATTCTTTGTCTTTGAAAACCTTTTGGAGTATAAGTAGTATGTCCATTGTCTAAGGTCTTAATTAAAACCTTTTCATTTGATAAATATTTTAATAATTTTGTAGCAGTACATTTGTCTTTTGAACTTCCAAAACTTTTCAACAATTCTGATTCTAGCCTTCCTTTTCCATTGTAAAAGTAAGATTTTTTCAATAATGATATAAGTATCATTTGAGACGGATTAAGACCAAAATATTTTTTATTAGAATTTAGTGACTCTTTCTCATAATTTTCAATCAATGATGAATTAAGACATGAAGGTAACTCACTAAATTTAGAAACTCCATAAACTTTTGAAATTGTACAATCTCTAAATGAAATTCTGGAAAAAGAGCAGTTTGAAACATCAATTTCTTCAATATAAGAGTCTTGAATAATGAAATTTTCAATCAAACTTGACGAAAAATCAATTGTAGATATACATACACGGTTTATGACTAATGCACCCATATCTAAAGTATGCTTTGTAGCATAAAAAACTAAACTGGCAATAATATCACCTGAAATAACTTTATTATTAGATAAAATTGAAAGTTTTAAAAACTCAATAAATGTATTAGCAGACTTATCATTAGCTATCTTTTTTGCTACAATCTCAATCCCTGTTCGTTTCAAAGAATTAATCCAAGTTTCGTTTAATACTTCCACTTTATTATTGTAAACGATATCAATTAAATCATCTGCACGTAAACCATCTAATATATAAAAATCAATAAATTGTCTATCCATGCTTTCTGACGAAACTCTACCTAATGCTGGTAATCTTTGTAACATAACCGCTGATTCATCAACTGGTTGTGTACCAATTATTATTTCAAAAGATCGATTTATTTCGAGCATAGATAGTGGTCCAACGTTAAAACTTTTTCCTCTTGTCAAACGAGCTATTAATTTAAGGATTTTGAATATCTTTTCTGAATCGAGTAGTGTTGAAATTCTCGCTTCTCTAACACAAACATTCAAGATTAATGTATTCCAAAATTCAACAGCACTATATGTATCGAGTAATATCTCTTCAAGTTTATCTTTATCAAGTGAATTAATTATTTGACATATCAATGGTCTTCTGGGCAGCCATAAAGGTAACTCAACTAAAGATGATATTGATTTTAGATATTTCTCCATTTCAGGCTCTGAAAACTCATCTTTACTCCTTAAGATAATTGTTTCAGTTTTTGAAAGTCCAAGTGCCTTAAACATTTCGTCATCAGAGTTAAAATAATGTTCACGACCTGCAATTAATAAGGGACTTTTCGTGTTAAGAATTAAATCCTTTATGCCACTTAAAGAAGATGATCTAATTTGTTGCAATTTATTTGAATTATCACTCCATGATTGTGCTCCAATTTCATCAAATCCATCTAGTAAAAAAATGAAACTATCAGAATTAATAACTTTCAAGGCAGAATCTGCTAAACTTGAAACACCAAGATTTCCAAAATGTCTTCGTATTAATTCTTCATATCTAGATATTCCCCAATTTTCTTTTAGGTTTATAGCAATAGGGTATAATAATTTTGAAAATTCTTTATTATTTAGACTACGAAATATCTCTCTAATGCAGCGACTTTTACCTGTGCCATAATTGCCTAGTAAAATTATTCTCTTTCCGTCAAGCAAAAGATTAATTATATCTTTCAATAAAATCTCTTTCTTTGTTCTTACATTTTCATAAAAAACTGGAGTATAATCCGTTGTATCAGGTTCTCCTGAAAATGGATTTACTGAACTCCCAAATGATTTTTGAATTCTGCCATGAAAATATGAATTATAATCCAAAAATTTCTTTGAGAAAGATATATATGAAAGAACATTAACCTTACAACCTTCACCTGTTGTCATCATTGAATCTGTTGGGTCACCATTTAGAACTAAAAAAGTTTCACAATATATTTCTTTTGACATTAAATATGGTTTAATTACAGACACTTTTGAAATATCAGTTCTTACTTTCTCAAGTGAAATATTTTCAGAAATTTCTACAATAATCCAATAGTCTGGTTTAAATTTTAAGACACAATCACATCTTACACCATTAATTGTTTCACTAATTGCATCACAACTCCATATGTAGTTTGCAATTGATTTTACATTCGATTCAAAGGCTTTCCAAGTTATCATAAGTGTGTTTGTTAAATAATACAAAATTTTTGACAAAAATCCAACTCAATTGAGTTTTTAAGGAAATACATGAAATAAACTTATTCGAAAAAAATCTCCCCATACCTCTCCTCGCTAAGCCAAAAATCCGGACATACCACCAGCACTTCGGCATACGTTAAGTCGTAGAGCTTGAAAACCATTTCATCTATTTTGCGCTCCAAAGCTGTGGTGGACGATTGGGAGTTTGCTTGTTTTGAAAATAAAATTTGGTCAACATAATTTATGATAGAGAATTGTTCCTTTTCTGTTGGTTTGTGAATTGGAATATCAAGCAATGGTTCTTTATCTAGCTGAAAATTATCGCCTTGCATTTTACCTTTCTTTTTCAACCAAAATTCAATCAGCTTTGAATTAAGCAATCCAAGTAAGTATTTATGGTTAATTGAGTCAGATTTTATCACATAAAATGTTGCCGAAACATAAGTATCAAAATCGGCATACGAAAACGAAGGATGACCAACACATTTACGTTGTACGATAATTTTTTCTCCTTTGAAAAACCGTTCTTCCCTAGCCCTATGTAAACCATAAGGCTTTTTATCAGATGTTATAACTTTAGCATATTTATCTAAATGCTGTTTGAGATTTGGATAATAGTTCATGCTTTCAGGTTTCTTAAAACTTGAATCAGTATAAATCAACCATGTTGAATTTGTTTGGCTTGTATAATATCTGTGAATTTGCTCTGTTGTAAAATATGGTTTCACTAATTCGGTTTCATTTGTAGATAATCTTAAATTACTTTTCTCCAAATTATCTAATTGAAATATCCCCTCACCAATTTTATATGAATCACCCAGAATTAATTTATTTTTCTTGTTTAAAGTATCTTGAGGGAAAACAATACCTTGTGCAACTTCATTTTTTTCGTCTAGTTCGTAATTTCCTTTTCTTTTAATTTTGTCTAATATAAAATCATCGGAGTTATTATTAAATGTTAGTAACGAATTTACGATTTCTTTTCTTTTGACTATCGGATTAAGATAAGTTGCTTTTGAATTTTCTCGCCTAAAGAGTAAGTCTATTGAATCGTTTTTAGTTGTGTTTCCAGATAATTTTCGATAATCAAAACTGTAATTATCTACGACTTTATTTCTCTCAAAAATCATTACCATTGTTTGAATGCTGGCACTTTCGAATATCATAATATTACCAAAGTCAACTAATTGAACAATTTTGGAATCTGAAATAACTTTATTCCTCATTTTACTTGCTCCTGAATTAGTTACCCAATTATTAGTGGCAATGTAACATAAGTGTCCTTCATTGTTTAACAAGTCAATACCTTTACAAGCAAACAAATACCATAAATCCATTTTACCCTGATAATACTCAGATTCTCGGATTCCGTCAAAAGCCGATTTATCGGTATATTCTTTTATATAAGGCGGATTACCAATAATTATATCAAAGAAACCATTCGGGGGCATTTTTACAATCGGAGCATTTTCTGTTTTAATTGCTCTGAGTTGTTTATTAAGTTGCTTAATGTTGAGGTTTAGCGCATTTACGGCATAATCAATGTTTTCGGGTTCACGTACTACTGTACCAATTTTTCGGTTTATGTAGCCATAGAGTTTATCAACTGCATTACGTATTTTTTCGAGTTCGAGCTCAATAATGCTTGCTTGCAAAGTGGCTGTAACTAATTGGAGTTTAATTATTTCGTGCGACTGATTGAGGCTGAACGAAATATTGATAGCGCTAATCTGAGCATTAATAGCTTCTATTTGTGCATTGATAATCGCCAAAGCAGAATTTGTTTCTGTTTTTTCAGCTTTAGCATCGCCTTTTAAACCAAACATCCAAGCAGCATCGAAGAATGTTGAGGAAGCATTTTGGTCATATGGATTCCACGAAGTAAGTTGCTGCGCCAACCTTACCACAGTATCTAAGCGCGAAAGTTTGCTAGAATCTTCTAATCTTCTGTCAGCTATTTTAATGGCTTCGGTAAGCTCTTTACGGCGTTTTTCGTTTGGCTTATAGGTTTTGGTATTTGTTTCGCCAAACAAAGTGGCCGTTGTGGTGCTTTTTACAATACTCCGGTCTATTAACTCCAATTCTTTTTCCAACAACATTTTTTGTCGCATATAAAATGCTTTGTTGTCATCGTTATGCTTTACATAAAGCTGTGTAACCTCATTTTCAATCTCCAATCGAAGTTCTTTATCGCGGTCGCGAAGTTTTTTCTTGTCAGCAGCGTTGGTTACTGTAAACTGGCGATGACGCAAATGTTGTAACTTGTCAATAAGCAACTTGATATGGTCGTCGTTAAACAATTCCATATCTTCATCGGCTTTGTCAAGTCCAATCAAGGTATTCGCCGCTACAAATTTCGTCTCGAGATTTGGCAGTGGTCTTATTCCGAAATTGCTTGCAGGGTCATCGCTATGTGTTTGCTCACATATTAGCGAAATAAAAAAGCGCAATTTGCTAATTTGTACCGCAATACTTTGAATATCCACTCCATAAATGCAATTTTCAATCAGATACAGTTTACGAGCATAATTGGGATGATTAACATTATCATAAAAAATGCTGTCAATTTCATTCTTTATTTGTTCAATATCATCATCGTTTTGCTCTTCGGCATTCTGAAATGCCTTCATAGCATCTTGTAACACTACATCATTCCAATAATCATTAGTTGTTATATAAGTTATAATTATATGATATAAAAGTTGTTACTTTGCAAACATTATGCAGAATTACAACGATTTAAAATTAAACGAAGCCCAATTTCTATCAGTTGTGGGCGTTAAACTTCA
>Ga0247844_1001951_pt1 | contig 35412 bp, 4 predicted proteins | sample LaCtaG_FD_192421 | JGI IMG/M metagenome (GOLD analysis project Ga0247844, IMG submission 192421) | Freshwater microbial communities from meromictic Lake La Cruz, Castile-La Mancha, Spain - LaCruzMarch201714.5m_1 | ecosystem: Environmental > Aquatic > Freshwater > Lake | place: Spain: Castile-La... | reverse complement strand
ATCGGTGGCTGCAGGCAACAGCCAGGCGCTGGCGATGCTGCCGCCGGCCAGCACGCCCAGGCGCGAGCCGTTGGCGTTCACAGTGCCATCGGCCAGGCGGGCATCGACCGTGCCCAGCACGATGTCGGTGCCAGCGGCCAGGCGGATGTTGCCGCCGCCGCTGGCGATGCGCGCGCTGGCGTTCATGGCCAGAGCGCCGGCTGCCGCCTGCAGGTCCACGCTGCCCAGACCCGAGACCACGCTGCCCAAGCCCAGGTTGATGCCCTGGGCGGCCAGAATACTCAGTGCCCCTTGGGCCACACTGACCAAGGTGTGGGCCTTGATGGCCACCGAGCCGCCGGTGCCGGCCTCGAGCAGCAGGTTTTGCTGGGCGGCCACTGGGCCGTCCACATTGAGATTGCCTGCGCTGGTGCGCATCACGGCCGAGCCGGCTGAGAGGCCCAACAGGCTCAGGGTCTTGTCGTTGGACAGGGCCACATCGCCGACGGCGGTGACGGTCAAGGTGCCGGCCGAGGTTTCAAGTGCCTCGCCACCGCGGCCGAGCGCGCCTATGGCCTGGGCCTCAAGCTTCATCGTTGCACCGGCCAGATCGGCTGCGGCATCGCCCTGCCCTTGTGCGTCGAGTGCTTCAACGATGCGGCCCTGGGTGCTTTGCACATCGAGCACGCCCGTGCTGGCATTGATCGAGGAGGCCACCAAGTCACCGCTCACACGCACCGTGATGTTGCCCCCCTGAGAAGAGGCATGACTGGACAGCGTTGCACCCCAGGCCTGCACCAGGCCCAGGGCGTTGAGGGTGATGGCGCCGCCGGCGTTGAGCACGTCAGAATTACTGGACTGCAGCACCTGGCCCTGGGCCGCGCTCAGCAGCATCTGGCCGCGGCCCATGGTCAGGTCGTTGCGCAGATCGATATCGCCGTCCATCGCGGTCAGCGACAGCCTGTTGCCCGAATCGGAGGTCAGCTGAACCGCCTGCATCACGCGCAGCGACCCGCTGGTGCTCAGCAAAACCTGGCCGCTGGTCAGATCAAGCTGGCGCAGTTCTAGATCGCCGGTGTTGGCGATGTGCACCAGCGCGCTTTGGCCGGTGTAGGCCGATGCGGCCAGGCTTTGCGCCTCCAGACGAAGCGGCCTGAGCAGGCTGCCCAGGTTGCGGGCGCCGTCGATGGTGCCCACTGTGCCCGAGACCAGGCGCACATCAGTGCCGCTCACATGGGTCACGCCATCGTGATAGATGCGCTCGGACGCCAGAATTTCACCAGTGGCCGCCTGCAAGGTCAGCGCACCATCGACGCCTTCACCGCTCGAAGCCACCGAGGCCAGCCACAGGTCGCCGGTTTGTTCCTGCACGTTGACCAGGCCGGCGGCACTGAGGTTGAGCACGCCGGGCATGAAGCCGGTGGTGGGCTTGGGCTCGCCCTGCTCACCGATCTCGATGCGCAGCGCCGCGCCATTGGCCATGGCGATGCGCCCGGCCAGCGTGCTGACCTCGGACGAGCCGTCAGCCAAGAGGCTCATGTCGCCGCCCGAGCGCAGCAGCCAGTCGCGCTGCACGCTGTCCAACGCGGTGATGGCGCCACCCGCGGCCAAGCGCATGCGTCCGCCGGCATCGATGCCCCACAGGTCGAGCGCGCTGCGGCTGCCCTCGGCAATGCGCAGATCGTCCTTGGCGCGCATGACCACATCGCCCGGGGTCTTGACTGCCACATCGCCGCTGGCGCTGATGTTGATGTCGTCGGTGACCTGCAGCGTCACGCTCAACAGGTCGCGCCGGTTTTCCACCCACTGACCGTTGACCACATCGGCAATGCCGTCGCTCGAAGCGAGCACCGGCAAATTGACCGGCGCCCTGGCTGTGGCGCCCACCTCGCGCCACAGCAGCGCGTTGTTGAAGGTGCCCACCGCCGACAGGTCGACCGTGGCCTCGTCGCCGATCCATTCGTAGCGGCGGTATTGGGTCTCAATCACATCGGCCGCGCTGGCCTGCGCAAGCAAAGCCTTGTGGCTTTCGGTCAAGCTGCCGAAATCGCTCGGGTTGGTGATGGTCACTCGGTCGGACGAGCGGCCCACGCCGTACTTCACGCCGGCGGTCAAGCCTTCTGACAGCAGGGTGATGTTTCGGCCCTGCACGTTGAGGGACTCGGCGCCGCCGCCCTCACCTTGGCCCAGCAACTCTTCGTGCGGCAGCAGGGCCTTGATGAGGTCGGGCGCCATCGCATAGCGGGCCCGCTCCATCAGGTTGGCCTTGCTGCCGATGCCGATGGCTTGGAGCTGCTTTTCGGAAAAGCCCGAGGCCTGGAGCGCTTGCAGGCTGTCGCCCACATTGGCGGTGGCACGTTCGAGCGCGCCGTCGACGATGGCGCCGCGCTTGACGGTCAAGCGCACATCGTTGCCACTGCCGTCGGTGCCGGTCGAGAGGACCGAGGCGCCATCCCAGCCCTCGGGTGCGGCCAACACCATGTCGCCCAGCACCTCGGTTAGGGTGATGCTGCCCTTGGCCCGCGCCGCCAGACCCCCCTCACCCAGCACATTGCTGTCGACGGTGGCGCGGATCGAGCCCGCGCCGCCGTCCAGTTCCACATACTCGCCGACGATGCGCGAAGTCAGCACCGACGCGTCTTCCACGCCATAGACCGAGCGGATGGTCACGCTGCCGGCCGTGGCAACCACACCGTCGACATAGGTCGCGGCAATCACCTGGCCGATCTTCAGGCCCCGGTTGCCCAGCAAAGGGTCGTGGTCGCGGTCTTGCAGGTGGTTGACCACCACATTGCCGGTGGCGCGGATGTTGAGCTTGCCCACCGGGTCTTTCACCGTGATGGTCACGTCGCTGTGGGTCTGGATGTCGGGCAAGGCGCCGCTGAGCACCACATTGCCGCCCACCTGCATCGCATTGGCCGACAGGGCCAGCGGGGTGAACTCGGCATCCGGGTCTTCGGGCGCGGTGACCGCACCGATGGAGATGCTGTCACGCAGCAGCAGCTTGCCGGTGGTCTGCACGTTGATGGTGGGCTTGCTCGCCCCGATCAGGGTGGACACGCGCACCGGGGCATCGGCCCGCAGACCGTAGGTGTAGAAGTCCTTCAGACCGGTGACCGTGGTCTTCTTGGTGGTGATGACTTTTTCGCGCAACCAGCCGCCGCCTTCTTCGGTGGGGCCGTCGATGGTGATTTCCTGGTTGGCAAAGTCGCTCTCGAAGGTGTCGTTGGCCTTCTTGGGCGTCCAATCGACCTTTTTGCCCGAGGTGTCGGTCATCTTGATCGGCGACTCGCCGGTGGCCTTGATGATGTCGCCGGTCAGCACTTTGGCCGGATCGGGCATGGCCTTGCCGCCGGTGAGCTGCTCGGTGAGCTTCCAGGTCTTGGTGTCGCTGAAATCGGCCACCGGGAACTGCACCTTGCCGTTGTCGGCAATGTAGGTGTAGAGCTTGTTGGTCCGCACGTCGCGCACCATCGACTTGTCCTTGACCATGTCGACCGCGGCATTGCGCTTTTGCATGTACTGCACAAAGACGGCGGGCAGATCGGGGCGGCCCATCAGCTTGGCCACCTCGGCGGCGCTGTAGACCAGCTCCGACTCGAGCAGCGGCGCGCCGTCGGTAAAACGGGTGTCACTGAGCTTGGCCGCGGTGTCGGGCACCAGGAAGTCCCAGTCCCAGCCCAAGAGGTTGAAGCTGCGCTGCTCGTAGATATCGAGCGTGGTGCTGGTCTTGGCCTGGCCCTCGGTCCAGACGTAGTAACGGCCGGCCTCGGGCTGGTAGACCAGGCTGCCTTGAATGTCGGAAACTTGGCCGCCGGTCAGGCCCCGGTCGTCGTACCGGATGCTGCTGACCCCGCCCGGGATGCCCGGGGGCACCAGGGTGCCCTGAAACTGCTGCTGGGTATAACCACCATTTTCAAAGGTGTAGACCTCGCGCTTGAGCGTGCTGCTGTCGGTGACGGTGATCTTGCCGACGCGATTTTCCGAGGCATCGATCAGGCCCGCAGCCAGCGCATAGCGGCTTTGGTTGTTGATGTTGATCGAGGCGTAGCCGCTGGCCACCTTGAGCGCGCCGTTGCCGGTGCTGATGATGGTGCCGGTCAGGTTGATGACGCCGGCCGTCGGCTTGATGTCCTCGAGCACGATGGTGCCGCTGTTGGCATCAAAGAAACCGTCGACGGTGGCAAAGCCGGCCGGGCCGTAGTCCAGGCCCTTGATGGTCTTGCCCAGGGCATCGGTGAAATTGGTCGAGCGACTGGGCGCAAAGTCCTGCGCGATGTTCAGCGTGATGTTGTCCACCCCGCTTTGGATCGTGCCGTCGATGTTGAGGTAGCGCGCATTGATGTCGATCGCGCCCATGGCAAAGATGGTCTTGATCGGCTCGGCCTGCGGCGGCGTGAACACCGCCGTGATCTTGTAGGTGTTGGGCCGGTGGTTGTACTGCACCTGCCACCAGTAATCCTTGTCGGCGTACTGATCGGTCTTGGTCAGATCAAGCTCGCGCTCCTTGCCACCGACCGGGTTGCCCTTGCCGTTGTCGTCGTAGACATAGACCTTGTCGCCATTCTTTGCGTCCTTGACCAGCACCGTGTCGCCGGGCTTGATGGTCTTCTTGCCGTCCGAGGCGGTGTAGGTGTAGCCGGGTGTGGTCGCCGGGTTGGACGGCGTGGTGGCCGGGTAGGTGCGCACCGCGCTGACGCGCACATAGTAGTCACCGGCCGCCCCCACATTGAAGCTGTAACTGTTGTTGCGGCCGGTCTGCACCGTATTGAGCACCTTGCCGGTGCTGTCGAGCAGCGACAACTCGTAGAAATTGATCGTGTTGGAGGCGGTCAAGCCCGTGTCAAGTGCCACCGTGACCCGGCCGGCGCCGGCGGCCGAGAGCTTGAAGAAGTCTTGGTCAAACTTGTCTTGAAGCTGGGCGCTGATGGCCACATTGCTGGTCAGCACATCGGCGCTGGCGCGGGTGCTGTTGCCCTCCTCCTCTTTGGTCTGCGGTATGGCGCCGCCACTGGCCGCAGCCAGCAGGGCTTGAACCCGCGGGTCGGCCGTGCCAAACAGTGAAGTGCCAGCCGTGCCGTCTTCGCGGTACACCTCACGGCCGAAAACCTTGTTGAAGTCCAGGTACTGGCGCGGATCAGCACCGGTGTGGAACCAGTCCTCGGTCGACAAATTGAAGTCGCCGGCCGCATTGATGTTGACCGCACCGGCGCGGATCTCGCCGGTGACGTGGATGCTGCCCTCGCGATTGGTCAGGTTCAGCGTGCCGTCGGCATTGCTGATCTTGCCGCGCACATAGAGGTCTTGCGGGCCGCTGGGCGCATTCAAGGCGCCCAGGCTGCCGTTGACGCCATAGGCCTCCTTGGGGAAGGCGTCTTGCGTGATGTTGATCACGCTCTGGCCGCCCGGGCCGGGCTCATTGAGCGCGAGCTTGTTGAGGTAGGTCGCGCCCGCACTGAGCGTGACCTGCGCGCCGTTGAGCGTGTCGACCCGGCTGGCCTTGAGGATGCCGACGTTGTTGATCTCCAGACCAAAAGGCGTCTCGTTCTTGATCGTGATGTTGGCGTCGGCATGGGCCAGCAGGCGGCCGCTGCTTTGCGCCAGTCGGATGCTGGCCTCCGACGTGCTGTCGCTCAGGATGTTGATCAGGCCGGCCGAGGCCTCGACCTTGGGCAGGCGCAGGAAGATCTGGTCGAACTGGCTGCGCGGCACGACGATCCCGCTGTTCTTGGAAGCCAAGCCCATTTTTTCGAGCTGGGCGTCGATCTTCTCCAGCAGCGCCTGGTAGCGCGCAATCGCCTCGGCATTGCCGGCGTGGCTGGACATCCAGCCCACGATCTTGGCGCGGTCTTCAAACAGCTGGTTGGCCACGTTGGCGTAGACCAGCGTGGGCAAGGTCATGGCCTTGGGCTTGACCACATAAAAGTCGTCGCTGAGCTCGCGCGCCAGGATCTTGCCGCGATCGCTGGTCTGCACCTGGATGGCTTGCCAGCCCGAGCTGTTGAAGCTCTCGGTGGCCGCATCGACCGTCACCGCATCGCCGGTGCGGCGCAGCCAGCGGCCGTCGCTGGTGCGCACCAGCTGGGCCTTGCCCACAAAGTAGCTGCCCGAAGTGGCCAGCCTGTGGTCCGCTTCAATGCGCGTCCAGCGGCTGGCGTTGGTGTAGTCCTCCTGGTCCAACACCAGGTTGAGGTCGGCCATCGAGCCGGGGGCGAGCTGGTAGGCCGCGCCCGAGACGCCCTTGCCGTAGTCCTGCCCCACCAGCTCAACGATGGTGCCAGACCCGATGCTGACGGCCACCTGCTGCATCTCCAGCGCCACATACTGGTAGGACTGAAGCTCGTCGAGGCCCAGCGCCTCTTTTTCCGCTTTGCTCAAGTCCACGCCGGTTGCGCCGGCCTGCTTGATGGCCGAAAGACGCGCCGATTGCGCGCTGCCGGCGTCAAGATGACCGGCCAGATTGGGCTTGCCTGAGACGGTGTAAGGCTGGATGCTCAGCACCGTCTTGTAGTTCATGCCCGCTTCGATGCGGGCCGCATTGCTCACCCTGACCTCGTTGCTGCCGGTCAGCTTTTCGTCGCCTTCCGGGAAAAGGCCGGAGAACACACCGCCCGGGCTGAGGTTGAGCACCGAGCCGTCGAGCTTGGCACGGCCCATGCCTTTTTCGGCGAGCAGGTCGACGCTGCCTATGGCACGCACTTCGCTGGCCCCATCCAGCACCACACGGTTTTGCTCATACAGGTTGACCGAGCGCACCGGAACGGTGATGCCGTTCAGCGCAATCATCGCCATGTCGGCCCGCGCCTTGCCCAAGAGGATGTTGGGCACCCGGTCGCGGCTTTGGCCTGCCATGACCTTGACGTCGCGGCCCACCAGTTCGGCATCGGTCAGCACGATGTCGTTGTTGGCATTCAAATTGACCAGCGCGGTGGCGTTGGAGACACCGAAGGCGGCCAGCGAGAAGGTGTTGGCGGCGGCCAGCACATCGGCGTCGGTGCGGGTGGCCATCATCAGGTCGCCGCTCAGGTTGCGCAGCGACGCGCCCTTGCCCACCCGGATATTGGAGACCGAATCGGTGGTCTGGGTGGCCAGGGCCACGGTAAAGCCCAGGCCGGACAAGCCGTCGACCCGCACCTTGTCGATGAGCTTGACGCTCGAGAGCGTCTCGACCCGGAACACGCCGGTACCGGCACTGTCGACGGTGAGCGCCGCATCGTCGGCAATATCGACCACCGAGCCAAAGCGGCTGCTGGCGCGGCCCACGTTGGTGGTGCTGGCGATTGCGCTGATCGAGGCGCCGCTGACAGAGAAGGACTCGAGCGAATTTTCGAGCGCGCTGTACTTGTTTTTGACCGCCTGGTTGCTGGCGTAAATCAAGATGGACTCGGCATCGACCGTCGCACCCTGGCCGATCTTCACATCGGCAGTGCCGGCCACCAGGTTGGTGACCAGCGCCCCGCTGCCGGCAAACAGGCCTACGGCCAGGTTGAAGGCCTGCGAATCAAAGTCCTGGTCGCGGTGGGCGATCAGGTCGACCAGGCCGGCCTCGACCTTGGCGTTCTTGCCGATGCCGGCCACCGTGCTGCCCACAATGCTCAGGTTGGACAGGGCGCCGGCACCGGCGATCAGGCCGCCGCTGGAGGCCGACGACTTTTGGTATATGCGGTCATAGGCCTTGGCGCTGACGCGCAGCACGCCGGCCTGAACCTGGGACAGATCGCCCACGGCCGCGTTGATGGCACTCGAATCGACTGTGGTGACCGAGGACACACCGACCGAGACCGACAGGCCGCCGCTGATGGCCAGCGCATTCGACCGGGCATTGGCGTCCTGGTCGGCACGCGCGGAAATCAGCACCGTGCCGGGCGACTTGACCTCGGTGGCGGCGATGAAGGCATCGACCACGGGCGAGAGCGTGTTGCGCGTCTGCGTGCCGGCGGCGGCAGCGGCCACCACGCCAAAGCTGGCCGCTGCGGCCGTGACCACCGCGTTGGCGTTCGAGGCACTGAGCGCATTGACGGTGATGTCGCCTGCCGCATACAGCTCGCTCAGGCCGGTGATGCTGTTGACCACCTTCTCTTCGGTGCTGCGGCCCGACCAGGCCCGGGTGGTGGTGTCGATGGTGTTGTAGGCATTGGCACCGCCGCCGGCCACTGCCGCGCCCACGCTGACCGACAAGGCCACCGCCACCGCGGTGGAGGCCGCATCGATGCTGGCCGATTCGCGCGCGTCGAGGGTGATCGAGCCCTCGGTGGAGAACAGCAAGGCGCGGTCGGTGAAGGCCTCGACCGTGCTCAGGATGCTGTTGTCCGACAGCGACACACTGACCGCCACCGACACGCCTGAAGCGCCAAAGGATGCCGCGACCGACACCGCAAACACCGACGACGAGATGCTGGCGCTGTCGAGCGCGATGATGTCGATGTCGCCGTCGACCTTGATGCCGCGGTCGGTGGTGTTGGCCACATAGGCGCGGGTGGTCGAGCCGATGCGGTTGACCGCACTGCCGCCGGCGCCACTGATCGCCACCGCCGCCGCACCGCCGCCCGAGGCAGCGACCGAGCCGGCAAAGACGGTGGAGTGGATGGTCTGCTGCGACAGCGCCGAGACCTTCAGGTCGAGCGTGCTGTCGAACACGTCGGCCGTCTTGCCCACCGACGATTCGGTGATGAAGGCCTCGATGCGGTTGGCCGCCGGATTGGTCAGCTGCTCCCACTTCGCGGTGTCCGAAAAATCCTGGCTCAGGATCAGGTCGATCGGGTTGCCGTCGTCGTCGTCCTTGCCCTCGAGGTCGTCGTCGCCGATGTATTTGTAGACCTCGTTGGCGCGCGCACCGGAAGCGGCGCCCAGGCGCACGATCTGGCCGTTGCTGATGCGGTTGGGCTTGTCGGTGCCCGAGACATAGCTGACCGGGCCGGTGTAGCCGGTGGGGTCGTAGCCCACGTAGTTGCGCGCCAGCGAGATGCCGATCGATGCGCCAAAACCGGCCCCGCCACCGGCGCCCACGCCGATGGAGGCTGAGATGATGGTGGCCTTGATGCGGTTGTTGGCTTTGGCATCGACGGTCACGTCGTCGGCGGCAGTGATCGCACTGTCGTGCACCCGCGCCAGCGTATCGCCCAGGATGACGTTGAGCGCCGAGGCACCGGCGCCGCTGATGCCCACACCGGCGCTGCCGCCGATACCAATGGCCACCGAGGCGGCCAGGCCGAAGACCTGGATATCGGCATCGGACAGGGCCTGTACCAACACGGTGCCGCCAGAGCTCAGCGTGGCACCGTCGAGCGAAGCAATGACCGAGCCGTCGATGATGTTGCGCGCCAGCGAAACCCCGATCGACAGGGCCGCACCCACGCTGCCACCAAAAGCGGCAGCCAGCGAGGCGGCGCCGGCAAAGGAGCGAATGGACGAGCGGTCGGTGGCTTGCACCAGCACCTCGCCGGCCTCGATGTCGCTGGGCCGCTCGCCCAGTTCGGTGGCGGTGCTCACCCCGGCATGGACGCGGGTGCCGATCTGGTTTTCGGCCCACACGCCCGAGCCGCTGGCGGCCAGGCCATTGCCGCCGCCGATGCCCACGGCCGCCGAGCCTGAGACCACCAGAGAGTTGATGACCTGCCGCGCATCGGCGCGCAAATCCAGCACGCCGCCGGTGGTGATGTCCGAATCGATAACAAGGGCGCGCACGGTGGCGATCGAATCCTCGCCCACCCGGCCAAAGCCTTCCTGGCCAATCAGGTTGCGGGCCACTGCAATGCCAATGGACGCGCCCAGGCCGTTGCCGCTGCCGCCGGCAATGGCCACCGACAGGGCGGCAATCGTCGCGCTGATGCTCTTGTCGCTGCTCGCTTGCAGCACCACGTCGCCCTCTTCGGCGCTGGCCGAGCCGGCGCGCAGCAAGGCGTCGGTCGAGCCGCTGATGGTGTTGAGGGCCACCGCGCCCGCGCCGCTAAAGGCCAGACCGGTGCCGCCGCCGCTGATGCCGATGGCCGCCGAGGCCGCCACCGACACCGCGTTGATGCTGTTGCGCGCCACCACCGCGGTCGAGGCCGCCGAGGAGCCGGCAGGGGCCTCGTTGAAGGTCAGGGTGTAGCTCTTGCCGGCCGCATCGACCAGCTTCCAGCGCTTGCCCTCTTCGACCACCGACACCGTGACCTCCACCGGCATCATCTGCCAGCGCGATTCGTCGGAGTAGTCCTCGTCGGCCAAGAACAGCAGGTTGTTGACGCCCACGTAGCGGTAAATGCGGTCTTCCTCGCCGCCGCCCTCGTGGCCGCGCGCCACGCGCACGGTGTCGCCCTTGCTCAGGCGGTAGCCATTGACCTTGACCTCTTCCCAACGGTCGGTGTCTTCGAAGTCTTCCTCAGACAGATCAAATTCAAGCCCGTCGAGCGCCTCATCGGCGGCGGCGTCGGCGCCGCCTTCTGCGATGGCCTCCTCATCGAGCGTGAGGTCATCGAGCGGCAATTCGCCCTTGTATTCATAGACCTTGCCGGCGTCCTCGCCCAAGAGGATGGCCACCCGGTCGCCCTTGAGCAGGGTTTGCACACCGTCTTCTTGTGTGTAGTCCCAGCTCAGGCCCTCGGTGCTGCGGTACATATAGGCCGCGTGCACCTCGTCGAGCGTGGGCAGTTCCACCCCGGCTTCTTGCAGTGCCTCAACCAGCTTGGGCTGCAGCTCGGGGTTGGCAAAGTCGCTGGCCAGGCGCCAGCGGTCGGTGTTGCTGTAGTCTTCCTTCCACAGCTCCACGTCTTCCTCGACCGAGAGCGCCTCCCAATCGGGGGCGTCTTCGAGTTCGACGGTTGACAGGTCGATGCGCTGCGAGGCGCCCTGGTAGCGGAACAGCTTGCCGGCCAGGCCGCTTTCCTTGGGCGGGCCCAGCGTCGACTCTTCCATGTGGTTGCTGGCCACCAGCACCACATCGCCCGTCTTGACCAGGCGCCAGGTCTTGCCTTCGATGCGCTCACCGTCTTCGGTGGTGTAGTCTTCCTCCACGCCGCCAAACACATAGACCCGGCCGACCTCGCCGCCGGCCATGTGGCCTTCGGCCACCCGCACGGTGTAGCCGGTCTTGACGGTCTGCGCGTCGGTGGAGACCACGCTCCAGTTGCCGCTGTCTTCAATCTGCTCCTGGGTAAAGTTGTACAGCGTGCGCAGATCGACCAGCTTGCCCAGGTTCTCGTAGAGCAGCTCATCGTTGTCGAGCTCGTAGATGATGTAGTCGCCAGTGGGCTGGCGATTGGCGTCCAGCACCTCGACCCGCACCCGCGGCATGCGGCTGGTGGTGATGCCCAGCACGCTGCCGGTTTCAATCTCGCGCAGCTCGACCACGCCGTCAAGCGCCAGGTAATCCCAACTTTGGTCTTCGTCGCTGCTGTAGCTCGTCTTCTTGCCGGCATTGGCCAGGGCGTTGAGCGCGTCGGCCGTCAAGCCGGCTTGCTTCATCGCGTCGTAGTCGAGCTCCTTGCGGTCCACGCCTGCGGAGATCGCGCGCAGCTCGACCGAGCCGCTGCGGGCCACCAGATCGGCGCCCACCACATCGGCCAGGGTGTCGGCATCGATGCTGTTGAAGGCCAGCGACAGGCCGATGGCCACCGAAGCGGCGGTGCCTGCACCCGAAAGCGAGGCCGACAGGGCCGCCGCGCCGGTGATCGCATCGATGGTGGCGAGGTTTTCCGCGCGCACCGTGATCGACTCGGCCTCCAGCGTCAAAGGATCGGCCGGGTTGCCCAGCACGCCGGCCTGCAAGCTGGCGTTGATGCGGTTTTCGGCATAGGCGCCGGCGGCGCTCAGGCTGTAGGCCGAGGAACTGGCGCTCGCGCCCACCGCAGCGGCGGCGGCCAGCACCGTGGCCTCGATGCGGGCGCTGCTGACGGCCTCGATGTTCAGGTCGCCACTGGCCTCCACGGAACTGTGCACCAGCTGCGCCCGGGTGTTGACCACAGAGGCGCTGTAGCTGACCAGGCGCCACAGGCTCTCGTCAGAGTAGTTCTGGTTGACCAGGTCGATGCCGTCATCGTCGGTGTACTTGTCGCCGACGTATTCGTAGATGTCGTTGCCCATCAAGGCCGAGTCGAGCAGCACGCGCTTGCCCTTGACCAGCTCGGTGAGCTTGTTGTCCTTGTCGTAGGCGGTGGCCGCGTAGTCGTAACTGACCTGGGTGGGCGCCATGCCGATCAGGTTGCGCGCCACCGACAGGCCCACGGCGGCGGCCTTGGACGAGCCCGACATGCCGAAGGACACGGAAGCGGCCACCGAGCGCAGGTAGGCGCTGATGTGGGCATCGTCGGTGACCTTGATCTCGACGTTACCGGTGCTGGGGGCGTCGGCCAGTTCCTCGTCTGGGCTGACTGCTTCGGTGCCTGTATCTGTACCAGCATCGGCGCCCTCCTCAGCGGGCGCTTCGGCGTCTGGATCCACGGGCGCGCCCGTGACGATGTCGGCCCACTGCGCATAGGCCTGCGAACTGCCAGTGATGCGGTTGAGCGCAAGCGTGCCCGCACCCGAGACTGCGGTGGCGCCGCTGGACAGGCTGGCCGAAATCGCCACCGCCGTGGCGCGGCCGTTGGCCACGATGGCCGAGCCGCGCTCGGTGCTGATGAGCACATTGCCATTGGCCGACGTCAGCTCCGAGGGTGCAGTCAACGAGGTGCCACGCACAAAAGCATTGACATCGTTTTGAACGTCGTTGCGGCTCAGGCTCACACCGACCGAGACCGACTTGCTGGCCCCGCTGGTGCTGGCCGAGATGCCGATGGCGCTGGCGGCCACTTCGGACTCGATGCGGGTGTTGCCGCTGGCCTGGATGGTCACGTCGCCATCGGCCGCCACCGTGGCGGTCTTGTCGACGGTGGCGTCGGTGTTGGCGGCGATCTTGTTCATCGCGATCACCGGCGCGACGGTAATCGCCTTGCTGTCGGCCTTGGTGCTGACATCGAGCGCCAATGCCGAATTGACGATGATGGCCTGGATCTGGCCGTCCGATTCGGCGGCGACATCCAGGGCGCCGGCCAAATCAAGCGGAGTCGACTCGATGCGCGCCGTGGTGCTCAACTTGTTCTGGCCGGCCAGGCTGGTGCCCAGCACGCCGTCCGCGATGTTGTAGAGCACGTTTTGCGGTGTGTAGCCGATGGTGTTGAAGGCCATCACCACACCGACCGAGGTCGACGCCTTGACCGAGCTGTTGACCTCGGCCAGGATGAAGGCCACGCTCTCGGCTTTGACCGTCACGCTGCCGGTCATGGGCTCGGCGGCGGCTTCCTCGCCCTCACCGGCCGCAGCGCTTTCGTCGGTCGCAGCGGCGTCGTCAGCGGAGGCCTCAGCAAGGGCCGCGCCGTCTTCGGCTGCCGCTTCATCCGCGGGGGCCTCCTCGGCCACCTCTTCGTCCACCTCTTCGGCCAAGGTCACCAAGGTGCTGTTGCGCAGTACCGCATTGGCCCCGCCCAGGATGGTGTTGGTGGCCACCACCACATTGACGCCGGTGGTCTTGGCCTCCACCGTGCTGTTGTCTTGCGCCAAGATGACGGCCGACTCGGTGGCAGTGATGCTCACATCGCCGGTGACCTCCATCGCAAAGCCGTCAACCAGGGCGTCGACATCGCTGCGCACATCGTTGCGCACCACCAGGCCGCCAAAGGCCGAAGCGCCCGAATCGCTGACGGTGGCGCTGCCCTTGAGCGTGGCCGCCGCCTCGATGGCGGCGGCAGCCGTGTCGACCAGGCCGTCGAGGTCGATGGCCAGCCAGCGGCTCGAATCGTTGAAGTCTTCGCTGGCCAAGTCAAAGATGGCGTCCGAGCCCTTGAACACATAGGTGGTGTCGGCCGAACCCTGGATCTGGCGCCACAGCTCGGTGTCGCTGTAGTCGGTCTTGTCCAGGCGCGGCGCCTCCAGGTCTTCCTCGCCGATGTACTCGTAGAGGTCACCCGCCTGTCCGCCGCCCAGGCTGGACTTGAGCTCAATGCGGTCACCGGCAGTCACCGTCTCAGGCCGGTCGAAGGTGGTGTAGGTCGGCCCGCCCACGCGCACCCGGTCGCCCAGGATCACGCGCTGGGTGCCCGACATGTCGGTGTAGGTCACGCCAAACAGGTTGACAAAGGCGCGCACGGCCATGGTGAGCTCGCTCTCCTCGCCCGAGATCACCGACAGGTCGACCTGGGAGACGATGCGCGCATCGTCGGTCGAGTTCACACTCAGGCCGCCTGCGCCGACGGTGAGGTCGCGCATCGTCAATGGGGTTTTGGCCGCATCGTGCGTGATGGTCGCCAGCGCGCCGCTGCTGACCATGTTGCTGGCCAGCACAAAGCCGGCCGACACGCTCTTTTGCGGGCCGGCTGCGGCACCGGTGCCCACGCCGGTGGCGCCAGCGGCCGGATCAGGCTCGGGCAGGGCCGAGGCGACCTCGTTGCGGATCTGCGCAAAGATCTCGGCTTCGTTGCTGGCGTTGACCACCACCGCACCGGCCGAATCGACGTCGGTGTTGTGCAGATAGGCTTTGACAAGCGACTTTTCCTGGTCGCCAATCTCGCTGCCCACCAGGGCATCGATGGCGGCAAACAGCACGTTTTGCGCCTGCCAGCCGATGGTATTGAAGGCCAGCGTCACGCCCACCGAAGTGCCGTCGGAGCTGATCGCGCTGTTGTTGGTGGCGCTGATGCTGGCGGTGTTGCTGCCCTCGACGCTGACGCCGTCCTCTTCGGTGGTGATGCTGCTGTCCGAGATGAAGGCCGCCGACTGGTTGAGGATGAGGTTGGTCGCGATCGCGCCGCCCACGGCCAGGCCTTTGCCGGTGCCACCGCTGGCTTCGGCCACCGCCTCCAGGCTGGCCTCGATGCTGGCCGCCTCCGACACCGCCACGCTGACCGAGCCGGCGGTGAGCTGGGCAAAGCGGATGTAGGCCTGGGCCACGGCGCGCACGTCGTTGCGCACCACCAGGCCGCCCACGGCCATGGCGCCCTTCACGGGCTCGGCGGGCACGTCTCCTTCGGGCTCGGCCGGCGCGTCTTCATCAGGCGCGACCAGGGCCGTGCGCAGGCCTGAAGGGGTCAAGCCATCGCTGGTCATGCCAAAAGACACCGTCCACTGGCCAGCCCCCTCGCCGTCCTTGACGGTGAGGGTCAAGCCAGAGGCATCGAGCGCCTCGCCCTCTTCGGACTGCGCGCCCAGCAACTGCGTGCGCAGCTGCGAGGCAGTCAAGCCCACCCCCACTGACTCGACGGTGTAGATCACGCCGTTGAGCTCGATCTGAGCATGGAACTCGGTCGTGCCTTCGGGCGCCTGCAAGTCGATCGCATAGCTCGCACCCACGCCGCGCTGGCCTTGCTGCTCGGTCTGGATGAAGCGGGCCGGGTCTGTGGTGGTGACCACGGTGAGCGCGTCCAGATTCTGGCCAGCCAGCGCACCGCCGAAGACGACCAGGTAGCTGCCTTCTGCGGGCGCGGTGACGGTGACGCTGCCCACATCGCCCAGAGCCCGATTCAAAGCGGCTTGCACCTGCTGCTCGCTTGCGCCCAACTCCAGTGCGTCGGTGGTGTAGGTCTGGTCCTCGTGGCTCAAACTCACAGTGAAAGTGCCCGAGCCGCGGTGCGCGATGTCGATGCGCTGGGTCTCGTCGGTGCGGCTGGAGCCGGTCTGACTGGAGATGAAGCTGTAGGACAGCTTCTCCGAGCTCAGGCGCAGCGTGGGCACACTCTTGCCCGCCAGCTGGCCCACCAGCTCGACCTGGTAGCGGTTGCCTGTGCCCGTGTAGCTGGTGTCGCGCGCGACCTGGATGTCGTCGGCGGTGACGAATTTGCCCTCACCGATGACCGCCTGAATGTTCGCCTGCGGCGAGTTGAGCACCCGCACATACTCGGCCTTGAGGTCGCGAAGGGTGTTGGCCGGGTTCTCGGCCCAGTTGAAATGAACCGGCGTGACCGGCAAGTCTTTGTTGCCGCTCACATAAAGGTGAAAGTGCTGCTCGCCAAACTGCTTCTTGAAGGTGACGCTGTGGCCTTGGTTGGTGGCCACGCTGCTGCCCTCGCGCAGCGTGCTGACCGTGCCTTGGGCAAACGCAGCGGCAGCCGCGTCGGTGATGACGCGCATCTGCTCGACGTTGGCGTTGGCGTAGCGCCCGTTCATGGACAGCAGGTAGCTGCCGTCTTCGGCCACCGACACCGTGATCTGGCCCTCGCCAAAAGTCGCATCGAGCGCGATCTGGATCAGCGCGGCCTGGTCCTCGCGGGTATAGCCCGGGTTGCCCTGCGCCAGCGTCTGGGCGTTAAAGAGCAGGGTGTTGGGTGCCAGACTGGCACTGGCCACCGGCACCCGCTCGGCCGTGATCTGGGCTATGTCGAGAGCCGCCAGCTTACCGCTGAAACTGATGGTGAAGGTGCTGACGTTGCTGGACGTGCTCCAGGTCACCGTGATCGGCCCACCCGTCTTGGGCGCCGCGACTCCGAGCAGCCCGGCCACCGCCACCCTTAGGGTTTCGGCGTCTTTGAGGGGGCTGTTGGCAAAGGTCAACGGTGCCGAGGTCTTGTCGCCCAGCTTGAGCACAAAACGCTTGTTGGCATTGGCCTGGGTGTTGATGATCTTGAGCACCTGCTCCTCATCGCTCGCCTCGCCCAGGCTGAGCAGCGCGATCGGGTCGGTGATCTTGGTCTTGCCCAGCGCCAGGCTGAAGACAGAGTCGGGGCCGAGCGCCTCGGGGGCCACGTTCAGATCGAGCACCTGCAACTCGGAAACGCCCTCCACGCGGGCGACCGTTTGTGTCGCATCAACCCACTCGAGCTCAGCGGGGGTGTCTGTACCGGTGTCTGTGCCCGTGTCTGTGCCGGTATCGGTTCCTGTGTCCGTGTCCCCCTCCTCAGGCGACGCCTGCTTCAAGGTGGTCTGGATCTCGACCTCGGATGTGCCGGCGGCAAAGGCCACCACCCACTGGCCCGACTCGCTCCCAAGCTTGACCGTGGGTTTTTGGATGCCGTTTTCAAGCAGGGTTTTGCCCGCACCATCCAGCGCCGACGCCAGCTTGGCCGCGAGCTGGCTGGCCGTCACACCGACGGCCACATCGTCCACCGTGTACTCGACGCCCGCGAGGGTCAAGCGCAAATCGAACAATTCCTGATCGGCCTGGGCCTGCAAATCAATAAGGTAGCTCGGGCCGGTCGCGGCCTTGCCCTCGGTCTGGGTGGCGGTGCTGGCCTTGACGCCGGCCGTTGCCTCGCTCACTTGCAACTGATCGAGGTTGGTGTGGGCATAGCGGCCCGCCATGGTGAGCAGGTAGCGGCCCTGCGCGCCCGCGCTGACGGTGATCAGGTCCTGGCCAAAGGTTTTGTCGAGCGCGGCCTGGATCAGCGCCGCCTGGCTTGACGGACTGCTCGCGGCGCTGCCGTCACGCAGCGTGCTGGTTGCAAAGGCCAGCTTGCCGGCGGTGCTGGGCAGAACCACCTGCAACTTCGCCAAATTGGGCGAGGCCTTGTCCTCGGTGACATGGTCGATGGTGAAGGTGCGCCGGCTTTGCGCGTCGGTGCCAAAGCGCACCTTGGCGCTCTTGATGTCGGGGTGCGTGGCCAGCGCGTCGCTGATTTTCTTGGCGTCGAACTCGGGGTTGCCCGAGTAGATGATCTCTGAGGAGGACCAGGTACCGATCTTGAGCGCAAAGCGCTTGTTCACATCGGACTGCAGCACCGTGATCTGTTGCTGCTCGGCCATGGCCGTGCCGCCCAGGGGCAGCACCTCAATCGCATCGGTGACCTTGCTCTTGCCCAGTGCCAGCTTGAAAGTGCGTTCGCTGCCCAGACCCAAGCTCGGATCGATGGCCAGTGACAGGGTCTGCACCTCGTTGACCGCTTCGCCCGCCTCCAGCGCAGCCTCGGCCGTGGTCCAGGTCAGGCCGGTACCCAGCTCGACCTCGGTCTCTGGCGGTGTCTCGTCGCCTGCGGCCTCGCCTGTTTCGGCCTCGGCCACCGGATCGCCGCTTTGCGGATCGAGGTTGAGGAAGGGCAGCTTCAGCCCCAGCTTGTTGAGCAGGGCCGTGCCCAGCTTGACGTAGGGCACGTACTGCTGCATGCCCGCCGGCGTGAAGTCGCCCAGGTCCAGCTCGACGGCCCGCAGCTCCATCGGCTTCTTGGGCTCTGGGGGGTCCTCGCCCTCTTCAGGCTCTTGGTCGTCGATCAGATAGCCCAGGAGGTCTTGCAGCGTCTCGGGCAATTGGTCCATCACCTCGAGGATGCTGAACTCGATGTAGCTCTCGCTGGGGTCGTCCTCGTTGACCTCGAAGACAAAGAGCTCGATGCCCAGCTCGTCGGCCACCAGTTGCACGACCTCGGTCAGCGGCAGGGTCTGCTCTATCGAAATGCCCAGCAAGGCCGCCGAGACGGTGGGGTTGAACAGCCGCACCTGACTGGGAAGGGTCTTGAGCAGGTCGACGAACTGCTCGACAAAGGGCACGCTCGGACCGATGTCGGGCAGCTCGAGCTCCGGCAAGGTGATCTGCACCGGAGCTTCGTTGGCACCCATGGGACGGATGAAGGGCTCTATCAGCCGATACACGCTCTCGGGCAGGATCTCTGACAGGCTGAACTCGACCAACTCGGGCGCCAAATCAATCAGCTTGATCTTTGATTCGATCTCGACGCCGAAAACAACCCCGCTGTAGGTCGGATCGGCAATCGCAAAGCGCTCAGGGATGACCTGGATCAAGGTCTCAAAGGCGTCGTTGACCGAGTCCAGATCGGTCAGGTCGATCTCGACCGCCTCATCGTCCGGTGTGTAACGCAGATCCCGGATCGCCTGCGCGTCGAGCTCCTCGCCGGCCTCCAGCAGATCAATGGCCGCATCAAGGTCTATGCCCGTCAACCTGGCCTGGACTGGCGCGAGGGCCTCGTCGATGTAGTCGGCATACTCCTCAGGCGTTTCGTAACGCAGCGTGGTGCCAAAGCCAATGTTCAACTCCGTGCCCAAAAGGACCGCTTTGAAGGAAGGCAGCGAGATGTCGAAATACTTGGGCAAAAAGGCCTTGATCTCGGGCAGATCGTCGCCTTCGGGCAAGTCCACATACAGGTGAAAGTCGAGCTTGGGCACGGCCACCGAGAAGTCACCCTCGAGCCAAGCCTGCATGTCGACCAGGTCGCTCAGCTGCATGTCCAGCCAGCCCACGGCCAGCTCCATCCCCCAATCGACCTCCGAAACCGGCAGGGTCTGGCCCGTCTGCTGGGCCTGCACATTGAGCGTGCCCAGGGCTTGCTGGTACTCCAGATAAGGCAGATCGACTTCGGGCAGCATGAGCTCGATGTCCAGCGCCGGACCCTGCAAGGTCAAGGACCCGACGTCGAGCATGGGCACCGTGATGGCGATGCCGGGCGACTGAAAACGCACACCCATGTCCAGCGGCACCTTGCCGCCAGGCACGGGGTCGGACAGCAGCATGCCGGCCAGCGTGACGTCCTTCCAGCCGGCGCCCACCTTGATGCCAAACTCCAGTGGCTCGTCCTCGCTGCCCAGGTCGATGGCAACCGACTCTTCAAGATACGGCAGCTCGCCAATGGCCGGCCCCACCACGCCCAGGTCAACCGTGGGCAGTTCAAACTCGACGGTCTCCGATTCGGTGTCGACAAAGGCCTCGATCAGGCTGTACACGCTCTCGGGCAGCACCTCCTCGAGCGTGAATTCGGCCAGGGTCAAACCCAGCCACTCACCTGAGAAGTTGTCGATCGGCACGCCGAACTCGACCGGCATGCCAAAGACCAGTCCCTGGATCTTAGGCTGGGTGAATGCGTAATTGCCCGGAATGATCTGGATGGCTTCGAGCAAGGCGGCCTTGATCTCATCGGGCTCGGTGGCATCGACCACCTGCGCGAGCTGCTCAGGACTGGGCACGAATTTCATTTCATCGAGGCTGACCTCGGTGCCGTTGAGCAATGCGTCCAGCGCGATATCCAGATCCAAACCAGGCAGGCTGGCTTGGCCCCTGGGCAGACTCGCGTCAATGTAGGCCGCGTAGGCATCGGGCGTCTTGAAGGTCAAGGACGTGCCAAAGCCCAGCGCCATCTCGGTGCCCAGCAAAGTGAGCTTGAAAGACGGCAGGGCCACATCAAAGTATTCAGGCAAGAAGGGCGCGATCGTGCCGGCCTCGGCGTCCTCGGGCAGATCGATGTACAGACGCAAATCGAGCTCGGGCAGCTTGGGATCGAATTCGCCCTCCAGCCAGGCGTCCATGTCAATCAGATCGAGCAGCAAGGTGTCTTGCCAGCCCACCGCCAGCTCCAGGCCCCAGTCGATCATGACGGGCTCGGCAGCCTCGTCGGTGGGGGTGGTTTCGCCGGTGCTCGCTTCCTCGGCTGGGGACGGCTCCTCGGCAACCGGTGGAATCAGCGGCGCCTGACCGAGGGCGTAGCGGAATTCGTAATAGGGCAGCTCTGGATTGGGCAAGATCAGCTCAAGGTTGAGCTCAGGGCCTTGCACGTCATAGCCCAGGATCTCGGTGACGCCGGCCTGGATCTTGATGCCGGTCTCCAGCGCACTGATGCCCGCGGGCTTGGCCTCGCCGGTCAGCATGTCGAGCAAGCTGGTGTCCTGCCAGCCCGTTCCGACCTTCAGACCGATATCGAAATCCTGCCCGCCCATCTCGACCGTGGTGAAGATGAACTCTTCTTCGAAGTAAGGCAGTTCGGGGTTGCTGACATCGATGACCAGCGCGTCGTCCCAGTAGTCCTCGGCCCGGTCCTCCAGACCCTGCACCTCCATCAATGCGTCGAGATCCATCATCGGAATCTCGACCCTGAGCGGTTCGAGCTCTTCGTCGACAAACTCCTGCAAGTGGTCGGGCGTGTCGATCACGATTTCGCTGCTGTAGACCAGCTCCACCGGCTTGCCCAGCACCGTCACGCGCACGGTGGGCAGCTGCACCACAAACTGCGCGGGCAGGAAGGTCAGCGAGTCGATCTCCAGGTCGCCAAAGAAGACCGAAGCGGTGAACTCGGGCAGCAGTGGCTCAAAGCGCCCGTCGATCAGCGCGGGCAGGTTGATCAGGTCAAACAGCTTGGCATCGGGCCAGCCGACTGATGCGCGCACGCCCCAGTCGTGGGCCTCGCCGCCGTGGTTGAGCGTGCCCAGCACCTCCTCGTAGCTGTAGTAAGGCAGCTCAGGATTGGGGAAGATCAATTCGAGGCTGAGCTCGGGGCCGGCGCGGCCCAGCAGCGAGCCAGTCTCGAACTTCACGCCCTGCTCGGTGCCGGCGAAGCCGCCCTTGTTGTCGCCGTTGACGCCGCTGAGAAAGTCACCCACACTGAGCTCGCCCCAGCCCGCGCCAAGCTTGAAGCCCACATCGCTTTCCACCCCGCCCATGGGGATGGTGGTGAGCACGATCTCGCGCTCGATCGAGGGCATGGGTGACTCCAGAAAGGCCAGCACATCGCCCACAAAGCCTTTGGGCGGCAGCAGCTCGTACCACAGGCCGCTGTGGTCGTAGTTCTCCTCCATCAGGTCGATCGCCTCGCCCTCTCCCATGTAGCGGTAAATGCGCCCGATGTTGCCGCCGGCCTCGTGGCCGTCTTCCACCATCACCTGGTTGCCAAAGGCCAGCTCGACCTCGCCGTCGCTGCTGCGGTAATCGACCTGCAGGTAGTCGCCATCGCCCTCCTCGTCGCCGGCCTCGCCGCTGGAGGTGGCGGTGACCACGGTGTCGGCCACGATGGCCGGCGCGTCGTCGGCCTGCACCGTCACCGCGCCGGCGACGTTGAGCGCGTAGTCCTCGCTGTCCTCGGGCTGCAAGATGAAGGCCTGCGCATCGGTGCTGACCATGTTGGAGGTCACCACGATGCTGGCCGCGGCACCGGCGCCTTCGCTGCTGGCCTCGTTGCTGGTGGTGGCGCTCAGCGTGGCCTCCATGCTGGCCAGCACGCTGAGGTCGCCGCCAATGTCGAGCTCGACCGTCTCGAGCTTGGCCAGCGCGACCAGCGGGTCTTCGTCGCCGATCTCCGAGCCCACCAGCGCATCGACCGCCTTGAACAGCACGTTCTGCGATTCCCAGCCCATGGTGTTGAAAGCCAGGGTGGCACCGACTGCGGAGCCGCCCGAGCTCATGGTGGCGGTGTTTTCGGCGGTGATCTCGGCCACGTTGTCGGCCTGCACCGTCAGACTGCCATCGGCTTGCACCGCGCTTTTGGTCAACAAGGCACGGCTGGAGCCGAGCACCACGTTGTTGGCGATCAGGGCGTTGATGGCCATGGGGCTGGCGGCTCCCGCACCCCCAACGTCACCCGCTGCACCGGTCGCGCCACCCGCATCTGCACCCGCATCGGCTTCGGCTGCGTCGGGGTCTTCGGGCGGGCTTTCAGTGCTGCCCGAGAGCACCGAGCTCAGGCTGGAGGCTTCGGTGGCCGCGATCGTCACGTCACCCGCGGCCGTCAAGTCCACCCGGTCGACGGCAGCGAGCACCACGCCGCGCAGGTCGTTCATGACCACCACGCCGCCCACTGCGGTGCCGCCGCCGCTGGTGGCGGCCATGGTCACTTCGGCTTCAATGGTGCCGGCATCGGTGGCCAAGACGTCCATGTTGCCGCCCACCAGCAGCGCCATGTCGATGGCTGCCGTGGCGCCGTCGATGGCCGCTTGCGCGGGGGTGAGCGGGCCCACCCAGGCCTGGCTGGTGGTGCTGATTTTGTTGCTGGCCAGCACAAAGCTGGCCGAGGCACTGGCGCCGTTGGCGACGCTTTCGTTGCTGATGGTCGCGCTGATGGTGGAACCCACCGGCGCGTCTTCTTCTTCGTCGAGCCCGCCGGCCTGCACCGCCACATCGCCGCCCACGGTGAAGGTGGTGGCCAGCACCAACGCGCTGACCACCGCAGGCTGCTCCTGACCCAGCGCGTCGGTGCCCAGCAAGGCGTCGATCGCGTTGGCAAACAGGTTCTGCGGCTTCCAGCCTATGGTGTTGAAAGCCAGGGTGACCCCGACGGCCGTGCCATCGGACTCCAGGCTGGCCGAGTTGTCGGCCGTGATGGTCGAAATATTGTCGGCCTGCACCGCCAGATTGCCATCGACGCTGAGCTCGCTGTGCGTGATCCGGGCCTGGGCCGAACTGAGCACCAGGTTGGTGGCGATCAGGCCGTTGACCGCCAGCGGACTGCCTGCGGCCGCATCGGCTTCGCCCTCTGCGCCTGGATCAGCGCCCGCATCGGCACCCGCATCGGCACCCGCATCGGCACCCGGCTCTGTGCCTGCATCCGCACCCGCATCGCCCGCCTCAGCCGCCGGATCTTCGGCCGCCGCCAGGGACTTGGTTTCGCCGCTGAGTGTGGCCTCGATGCTGGCCGACTCGAGCGCGAGCACGGTGAAGTCCCAGCCGGCCTCGCCCTGCACCCGATCGACCTCGGCAAACACATCGCTGCGCACATCGTTGCGCACCACCAAGCCGCCGACTGCTGCCGAGCCGCCGCTGCTGGCGACCATGCTCACATCGGCGGCCACGCCGGCCTCGTCGACCGCGCTGACGGTGACGAAGCCGCCCGCGCTGAGGGTCACTTTTTCATCGGCCTGCAACGCCGGGGCCACCGTGGCACGGGCCCGCGCACTCAGCAGGTTGCTCGCCAGCACCATGCCGGCGGCCACGCTCGCGCCCGAGGCATTGGCCTCGTTGACGATGGTGGCGGTGATCGACTCCTCGGCCTGCGCCAGCACCGACAGATCGCCTCCGGCCGACAAATTAGAGCCCGAGACAGTGGCCAAAATCTGCGCCGGCTGCTCGTCGCCAATGCGGCTGCCCAGCAGCGCGTCGAGCGCGTTGAACAGCACGTTCTGCGCCTTCCAGCCTATGGTGTTGAAGGCCAGGGTCACGCCCACGGCCGCGCCGTCGGCATCGGCCTTGGCGGTGTTTTCTGCCTCGATGTGCGCCGCGTTGCGGGCGCGCGCAATCAAGTCGCCGCCGGCGCTGATGTCGCTGTCCAGCACCGTGGCGCGCACATCGGAGAGCACCAAGTTGGTGGCAATCAGGCCCTTGAAGGCCATGGAGGCCGCTGCAGGGTCCTCTTCGGCGGCTGCCTCTTCTTGGGCCGCGGCTTCCTCGGCCGCAGCCTGCTCTTCGAGCGAAGCCTCTTCGGCGGCAGCCTCGGCCGCAGCCTCTTCCTCGGCTGCAGCCTCTTCCTCGGCTGCAGCCTCTTCCTCGGCTGCTGCTTCCTCTTCGGACGCATCGGCCTCGATGAGTTCAGGCAGTTCCTGGTCCGACAGCAAGGCCGTGATACTGGCCGAGCCGCGCGCAACCAAGGTCACATCGCCTTCGGCCTCGATCGCCGCGCTGTCGACCAGGGCCTTGACCACATTGCGCACATCGTTGCGCACCAGTTGCGCGCCCAAAGCGGCTTGGCCTTCGCTGCCCGTGGCCGCGCCAATGCGCGCGACGATGCCCGAGGTGTCGCTGGCCTTGATGAGCACATTGCCGCCAATGGCAAACACCGTGTCATCGGGCAGCTCCATCTCGCCCGCTTCGTTCTTGGGCGTGAGCAGCACATGCGAGTCGGCGCTGACCAGGTTGGAGGCCAGTGTCAGGCCCACCGCCACACCGCCGCTGGACTGCACGGTATTTTCAATCGAGGCGTTGATTTGCGGCACGGTCACGGCCGTGAGCGTGAGGTCTTCACCCACATCCAGCGTGGTGTTGGTGATCTCGGCGCTGGACTGAGCGCTGTCGGTCTGGGCCAAAGCGTCGGTGCCAATCAAGGTGTCGATGGCGGCCGAGAAAATGTTTTGCGGCTTCCAGCCGATGGTGTTGAAGGCCAGCACCACGCCAGCGGCGGTGCCCGCGCTTTCGGTGCTGGCGGTGTTTTCGGCATCGATCGTGGCGGTGTTTTCCGCCTCCACGCCCAGGCTGCCACTGACAGTGACCAGGCTGTCGCGCAGGGAGGCGTCGGCATCGATCAGGATGCGGTTGGTGGCAATCAAGCCGTTGGCCGCCACCGAGATGGCGCCGCCACCGGCTTCACCTGATCCTGCATCGGCACCAGCATCTGCATCGGGTTCGGCAGCGGCTTCATCGGCAGCGCCCCCCTCAGCCGCACCCTCTTCTTCAGCCGAAGCCACGACCTCGCCGCTCAAGGTGGCCGAGATCTGCGCAGTTGCCGAGGCGGTGATCGAGGTGTCACCCTCGGCGGTCAGGGTCAGGCTCCAGGCGTCGGCCGCCACCTGCGAGCGCACATCGTTGAGTGAGAACACGCCGCCGGCGGCCACCGTCGTGCCTGAGCCGCCCGCCACATTGGACGACATGGCCACGTCGGCGCTGATGCCGGCATCGTCCGTGGCCGACACCGTGAGGCCACCGCCAACATCAAGCACCGCTTGATCGGCACCGGCCAGCTGCTTATTGCCGTCGACAAAAGCACGGGTGTCCGAGCGCACCCGGTTGCTCGCCAAAATCATGGCCGCGCCCACCGACAGGCCGGTGCCGCCGCCCAGCACATCGGCGGCATTGCTGATCAGCGCCTCGATGCCCATGGTGTTTTCGGCGCTCACGCTCATCTCACCGGCCACCGCCAGGTCGCTGCCGCGCACATAAGCGTGGGTCAGCAGGGGCGAGGCGGTGGCGCCGATGTCGGTGCCCAAAATGCTGTTAAGACCGGCCGCCGCAATATTGCCCATGTCCCAGCCGACCGCGTTGAAGGCCAGCGAGGCGCCTGCAGCGGCGCCCGAACTGACGGCGGTACCGGCTTTGCTTTGGGCGTCGAGCGCCGCGCTGTTGACCGCCTGCACCGCCAGGTCGCCCTCGGTGGTTTCCAGCGTGCTGTCTTCCACATAGGCCAGCACTTGGCCGTTGAACTGGTTCCACGCAAAGGTGCCGCCAAAGGCCATCTGCATGCCAGAGGCGCCGCCTTCGCCTTCAGCCGGGGCTTCACCTTCTGTGGCCTCGCTGTCAAACACCGCCATAGACTCCAGCGAGACGCTCAGGGTGCTGTCGTTTCTGGCCAGAACCGCCATCTCGCTGGCGCTGACCGTGCTGCTGAGCAGATAGGCCGAGACCTTGCGATCGACCGTGTTGGTGGTCGAGGCAATGCCCACCTTGAGCGTGTCGAGCTTGGGGATGTCGGCCGAAAAGCCTTCGCTGGTGGCGGTAAAACTCGCCAGGTCCTGGGCGATCAAGGCAATGGCGCCGATGCTGATGAGGTCGGAGCCTTGGACCCAGGCCTGGGTGCTGCCTTCCACCTTGTTGCGGGCGATCTTGCCATTGGCCAGGGCGCTGGTTTCGTTGAGCGCATAGACATTGAGCGCACCCACTTCCAGGGCGGAGTTGGCCACAAAGGCCTGCACATCGTGGTCGATGTTGCTGATGTGCAAGCCCACCAGGGACGACATCACCGAGCCGTAAATGCCGGCGTTCTCGCCGTCTTCGTTGCCGGCGCCATCGAGGCTGGCCGCTGCAATGTGCACCAAGCCATCGGCGCTGCCGATGCGCGTGGGATTGGCCACGCTGTCCTGGCCACCGAGTCCGGCGACTGTTTTGCGCACCACATCGATCTGCGTCCAGCCCAGCTCAAAGCCCTCGAGCGCCTGGCCGGCCTGGGTGTCCTTGCTCAAGCCGGTGATCTCGCCATCGGCCATGTCGAGCACGACCGAGGCATCGGTCCAGTCAACCGCCTCGATCAACAGGCCCACGCCCGGGTTGCCCTCGTCGTCGGCCATGGGGGCCACGCTGATGTCCACGCCGCCTTCCACCAGCGCCTCGGTGGTCTGCACCAGATCGAGGGCCAGCCGCCCGCCAATCAAGCCGTCGTTGGCCGCCAGCGCCCAGCGCGACTCGGTGATCGCGCTCATCGCCAGGCTCTGGGCGGTGACGCTGGCGCCATCGGCCACGCGCACCCGCGCCGTGGTGCTGCCATTGACCTCGTAGTAGCCGGTCAGCGTGACCTCCTGCTCGAGCTCGACCGAGACCTGCGCGGCCAGCACCACATTGCCCACCACCTGCACGGTGCCGGCCACATCGATGCTTGCGCTGAGCTCCAGATCGTCGGCGCCTACGGTGAGCTGGCCCAGATCGCCCGCGAAGCTGTCGCGGGCCATCAGCAGCACATTGCTTTGGCTGGTCAGCGTGCTCGTGCTGGGAATGGAAATGGACTCGACGTCGACCGACAAGCTGGTGGTGCCGAGGTCGACGTTGTCGATGATCAGGCGGTCGATGCCGCCTTCGCCGCGGATGCCCAAAATGCTGCTGGGCTTGGCAAACACGAACTCATAGGGCGATGGACCGTCCATGCTCGACAGGCGCAGCATGCCATTGCCGTCGTTGCTCAAACTCATCTGGCTGTCGCTGTCGCCCAAGTCGAGTACCAGGGCCTGCAACTGGGAGTTGAGTTTGAGCAGCGAGGAGGTCGAGCCCGCCCAGTTGAGCTTGCTGCTTTGCTGCGACTGCGGCCGCGTCAAATCAATCAGGGTGGCGATGCTGGAGATGGCCTCCAGATCGAGCGGATCGGCCGTGCGTTTGTTGGCGCTGTACGCCAGGTTCTCCACCACCAACGGCTGCTCGCCGTCGGCCCGGTTGAATTGGATCAAAGGCTCGGCCGAAAGCAAGATGCGGTCTTCGAGCCGCTCCACCGTGCTGCGTGAGCGCCGAAAGGCGAGGTGCATGCGGTTGGGAATCCAGCGTTTGGTTTTTTTCATAGAACGTTTTCCTGCACAAGTGTGCTTTGCTGCCGAGCAGCCGACCCGCTGGCCTTGAGCACGGCGCGGGCTTGGGTGCGATCAATCGCCCCGTAAACAATGACAAAAGGCTGACCTTGACCGTCGAGCCCGGCATGCAGCCAGCCCAACTCCTGATCGGCCCAGAAAGAAAGCAATTCGGGTTGCGCCTCTAGGCGCAGGCTCCAGGCGCGCCACAAGGGCTTGAGCGGCCACCGTCAGGCCGCTGCCATAAAAACGCAGGCCCACGCCACGGCGGGCGCTGCCGGTGTCGCGCACCAAGAGCAAACGCGGCTCGCGCCAGTCGGGCACGGCATACAGGGCCGATTCCAGGGCCTGACCCAGCGCGGCATAGACCTGGCGCTGCGCCTGGTCCAGCACCTCTTGCGGCTCGCGCAAGAGTCCGACCATGGCCGCCCCATCGACGCCCGACAGGCGCCAGTAATCGGTCTGCCGCGGCGCACCCTGCGCTGCGGCATCGCCCTCGATGGTCCATTTGCACGAGGCAATTTGCAGCGCCACCTGGCGCTGTTCGGGCGCAAGCGGCCGCATGTCGGGCGCGGGCAAAGGCCACTCCAGGTAGACCTTGGCCACCGCCTGCGCCGCCGTTTGCTCAAGCGCCAGGCCGATCTGGCGAGCGCGCGCCACACCGTCGGTGAACCACTGGGCGTCGGCCGCCGGCAGGCCCAGCCGCGCGGGCAGGCCCTGCAAGCGTGCCGGGGCCACGCCCACCGGCGAAAATCCGGCCAGCCAGCGCCCGCATTCAATGCCCGCAGGCGACAGCCGCACCGAAAATTCGGCCCCGGTGATCGGCAGGCCATCCAGCTCGCCGAGCATGGCCGCAAGCGCTTTGGCGGCGCTTTCGCGCCACTGCGGCCAAGGTGGCAGCGTGCTCATGCCGCACCCCGCTGTTCAAATGGCAGGGCCGAGGCCAGCCAGTCGTCGTGGCGCAGCACCGAAAAGCGCCGCTCAAAGGCATCGGACTCTGCGCGCCGCTGGGCCCACTGAAAGGCCCTCAAGCCAAGCCCTGAAGCCCACTCCACTGAGCAGCCATGCAGCCAACGCAGGCCCGAACGAACGGCTACGGGCATGTAACGGCTGGCCAAGTTGTCTTCCAGGCACAGGTAGACCGACACACTGCCCGGATCACCCTGGCGACCACAGCGGCCCGCGAGTTGACGGTCAATGCGCGCCGATTCATTCACTTCGGCAATGACCACATGCAAGCCACCCTGGGCTTCAACGTCGGGGTGCAAGCGAATGTCGGTGCCACGACCGGCCATGTTGGTGGCGATGGTGATGCGGCCGGGTTCACCGGCTAAGGCCACGATGTCGGCTTCCTCTGCGTGGTGCACGGCATTGAGCACCGTCGCTTCAACGCCCTGGCTGAACAACAGCTGGGCCAAAATTTCGCTCGACTCCACACTGCGCACACCAACCAAAACCGCGCGACGGGCTTGTTGCGCTGCGATCACTTCACGCGCCACCGCCCGCCACTTGTCTTGCGTGCTGACCATCAACTGTGCCGGCAACACGCGGGTCAGGCGGGGACGGTGTGTTGGCACGCGCACCACGCGCATGCGGTAGACCTGCCACAACTCATGGACGGCTTCCCACACGGTGCCGGAACTGCCAGACAAGCGGGGGAAGCTGCGGAAAAAAGCCTGAAAACTCATTTGGCTGAGTGCCTCGTTGGGGTCGGTGATCTCCAGCCCCTCCTTGGCCTCTACAGCTTGATGCAAACCCGCGGTGAGGGTGCGGCCAGGGGTCATACGGCCCGTGAATTCATCGAGCAAAACGATTTCACCGTCATCGACGAGGTATTGATGTCCAGCCTGAAAGAAGCAATGGACCTGCAAGGCCTGGCGCAACAGTTCTTCGCGCCTGGGGGCGGGCCGCCACACGGGCGGCAACCGATCGGCCAACGCCGCCAGCGCTTGGATGGCCCCTTGTTTGAGGACCACCGTGCGCGTGCGTGAGAGGCGTTCATAGTCTTGTTGCGGGACCAATTGGGGGGCCAATTGGGCCAACAAAACCACGGCTTCGCTCAAGCCCCGACTGGGGCGGCGTGCCGACAAAATCAGCGGGGTCACGGCTTCGTCGATCAAGACACTGTCGGCCTCGTCCACGATGGCGGTGTGCAAACCCCGCACCAGCAACAATTGGGAAGGCTGGGCGCTGGGCGGCTGGCCCATCCATTGCTGAAACTGCTGCCAATTGGCATCTTGTCCCTGACCTGCGGCCAGTTGGTCGCGCAAATGGTCGGCCAACAAATCTTTGGGGGTGACATACACCACATCGGCGGCATAACGCGTTGGGCGTTGCTCGGCAGGCACCTCGGCATAGACGGATGCCAGGCTCACACCGCAGGCGTCGAACAGCGGGCGCATGGTGTCTGCATCGCGCTCAGCCAAGTAATCGTTGGCGGTGATGACATGGCAGGGACGGCCGCTCCAGCCAGCCAAGACGGCCGCCACCGCCACCGTCAGTGTTTTGCCCTCGCCGGTGGCCATCTCGGCCAACCAGCCTCGGTGCATGGCCAAAGCCCCCATGAACTGAACCGGATAGGGCTGCATGCCCAACACCCGAAAGGCCATTTGGCCCACCAGGGCCAGGGCCTCGACGAGTTGGCCTTTGGCGTGCACCGGGTCACGGCGCAAATTTTCTTTGGCCAAACCCAGGGCTTGAGTGAGGGCCGACTCATCGAGCTGGCGCATCTCGGTGCACAAGCGCGCACAAGCTTGGGCGTCGTGGGACAGCCCTGCGGCCTGGCTGGGGCGGCGCTTGAGCCAGCCTTGGCCGCGGTCCACCCAAGAGTCCAGGCCTTCAGGCAGCTTTTCCAGAGGGCGCAGTTTCTCCAGCACCGCACTGCGCTGGTGCAAGGGTCGCTGGGTGCTGTGGTGCGCGGGGCTCATGGTGGCGCTCATACCCTGAACTTCCTTTGCAGGAACTGCCGCAAGCCACGCTCCCATTGGAACAACAAAGGCGAATGGGGCAAGCTGATGCGCATGGTGCCGACCCGTCCGTGCAACAAACGCAGGGCCTGGGCCTCCTGTCCGTGCAGGTCGGGCATCTCGGCCTGGACCCTGAAAAAGGGTTCCGCCGCTGTCAGACCGTTGGGGTCAGAACTTTGCACAGCAATGTCGCCGCCACCGGCCATGCCCAAGGCTGGCGAGGGCAGTTGGCCCTGCTCAAAGGGCATCACTTCGGTTTGACGGGCCAACACATTGAATTCTTGCTGACCGGCCAAACGAATTTCGGTTTGCAAAACCCCGGCTTCAAACAGATGCGTGCCCACTTGGGGCAGCACGGCCACAAACCGCCAAGCACGCTCATCGACCACCGTGCCCAGGCTGGCGCCTCGCGCCAACCACTGGCCTTGGCTGGATTCGAGCTCGCTGGCGCTCCAAATGCCCGCCACCGGCGCCAGCACCGTCAGGGCCGCTTGTTGCCTGCGCAGTTCAAGCAGCTTTTGTTCCACCGCTTGACGCTGACGCCGCAGGGGCTCCCAATTGGCCACCGCCTGGCTGATGGCTTGCAGCTCTTGCGAGATCAGTTGTTCACGCTGCTGCCGGGCCGATTCGATTTCAAAAACCAGTTCGGGATTGCTCAGGGTGAGCAGCGCTTGACCCGGCTCCACCCAACTGCCCGGGCGCACTTTCAAAGCCACCAGGGCGCCACCACTGTCGCTGTACAGGGCCCTGGACTGCGTGGCTTGCAGCACCCCCTTGACCCTCACTCGGTCGGGCAAGGGCACGGCCGCCAACAGACCCAAACTCAGACCGGTCAGGCCCATGGCCGTCAGCAAGGCGCGGGCGCGCTGATGCTGCAGCTTGGGGCTGGAGGCCAGGTATTTCACGAACTTGTAAAGCGGCAACACCACAATGGTGAAAAACAAAAACCAGGCCAAGGCCACGCCCAAGTCCAGATATTGTTCGGCGATGAAAAAAATGATGGTGGCCATCAAGACCACCCAATACACCAGACTGATGACGCCATACAGCGGCAGCAACAGCGCCTCGTTGGCGGTGCGGGCAGCCGGTTGCGCGGTTTTCAGGCCCAAAATCCAGTATTCGCCCAAGTACTTGAGTTGGTCTCGCGAGCGTTGGAACAAATTGGGCACATCCAAGAAATCCACCAGCATGTGATAACCGTCAAAACGCATCAACGGATTGAGGTTGAACAAGATGGTGGACACGCTGGCCACAAAGATCACGTTGTAAGCCAATGCATTGACCACGCCGGGCGCGGTATGGGCCCAGACCAAGGCCGCCACGGCGGCCACAGCCAACTCGCTGAGCACACCCGAGGCCCCCACCAACAGGCGCTCGTAACGGCTGCGAAACCCCCAGCTGGCCGTGGCATCCATGTAAGGCAGCGGTGCAAACATGAGCAGCATCACGCCCATTTTGTGGACTTCACCGCCATAGCGTTTGCACACAGCGGCGTGGCCAAATTCATGCACCAGCTTCGCCAGCACCAGGCCGATGTAAAGCAAGCCCAAATTGGCCGGTGCCAGCAAGCCCGCAGACTGCTCAAACACTCGGTCCGAGTTGTCCAACAGTGCTTTGCCGCCCCACACCAACAACAGCAGGTACAAACCCACACCCATGGGGCCGAGCAGCCATCGGATCCCAGGCAAGGCACGGTCCAGCCAGCGGTCGGGATCGATCAAGGGAATCTTGATGGACAAAAATCCCATCAACAAGGCCTTGATCTCGCGACCACGGCGTTGTTGGTGACGTTCAAACAAACTGGCCGCTGCGGCACCACGGTCGAACTGGAGCAAATTGGACAGGTGCAACTGACCCAGCAGCTGCACCACTTCTTCTTGAGTCAGCGCCACATCGGGTTGTGTCTCCATCAAGTCGCCCCAGACTTCATCGATGGTGCGCTGGGCGCTCAGTCGGCTCAAAAAAGCATAGGCATCGGCCGTGACACGGAAAAAATCGCTGCCCAAGCTGTCGCGCAGCACGACCCAGTCTTCGCCCCGGAATGTTTGGCGGTGCGCACGCACGCTGCTGCGCAAACACGCACGAACGCCGGCCACGCGATGCCAGGTGTCGCTGTAGGTTCGTCCGCTGGCGCTGTCCATGCTCATAGCCAGAAAAACTCCCGCAAAAACCTGACGGTGCGGTGCGTCAAGACCCAGATCAATGGGCGGTCACCGGCTGACAACTTGGCGCTGCCCCCCATGCCAGGACGCCACCAGGCCGGAATGGGAGACAAGACTTTGGCCCGCGCCAGGTACACACTGCGGCCTTCGCGCAAGGTGGAGGCCGGATCGATGCGTTCCAACTCGATGTCAAAGCGCAGGTCGGGCCGTCCGACCAAGGCGAACTCGCCACGTGTGCCGGGCTTGACCTCGTGGACATCGACCTGGTCAATTTCCAACTCCAAATAGGTGTCGTCGGTTTGGGCCAGTTTGAGCAACAAGTCGCCCTTGCGCAAAGGTGCACCCAGGTTTTTCTTGAGCTCGCCCTCCACCACCACGCCGGCACGGGGCGCGGTCACTTTGGCGTGCGCCAGTTGGTGGCGCACCAGGGCCAAGCGCGAAGCCGATTGGTCCTGACGCGCCAGGTTGATCTGCATCTCGGCCAGTTGTCGGCTGGCTTGGGCTTTTTCGGCTTCTCGGCTGTAACGCATGACATCGGCTTGTGCCATGGATTCTTCAAGCACCAGGTCGCGCGTGTCCAGTTGCACCAAGACTTGACCGGCTTCAACTTTGTCACCCACCTCGACGTTCACGTGCTGCAAATAGCCATCAAAAGGCGCGGGCATGAAGAGCAAATCCTTGCTGCGCAAAGTCAAAGTGGCGTCGACTCGGAATGACCAGGGCAAGAAGATCAAGACCAGCAAGGTCACCAAAGACAGCAGCCCCGCCAATTTCCAGGCGCTTTGCTTGGGTTGCAGGCTTTGTGACAGCCATTTTTGCAGCCTGGATTTGGCGCGTGCGCCCCACCATCGGTCGCTTTGCTGAAGTTGCGCCAAAGGACGCACCACCGTCTGTCCCATCAGGTGCAGCTCCCACAACTCCTCGGGGGTCCACACGCCCTGACGCCTTTCCAGGCACAAAACGCCCTTGACCTCAGTGCCCTCACGCAGCGGCACGCTGGCCAAGGCCGCCACGCCTTGCATCAAGGCGTAGGACTCGTGCGCGCGGTGCACTTGGCGTGACGCCTGTGGCACGGGGTAGACCAAATCGCCCGATTGGTCTGCCGCCTCTTCCATGGCACTTTCCAACGCCCGTGTCAGGTTGGATTGCGGATCGAATTTTTCAATGTGACTGATGGCGGTCAGGCGGACATAAGGCGGGTGCATCCAGCCCAAAGAGACACGGTCGGTGTCAAAACGCACGGCCAGAGCGTTGCACAGCTCGTAGGCACGGTGCAGAAACCGGTCCTGCTGGGACAAGTCGATGGAGAGACGCAAGATTTGGTAGAGCCGCTGCGCATGGGGTTCGGCCGAAAGCGGGTCGTTCGCGTCGCCCAGCACTTGGGCGGTCTGCAGTGCAGAGGTCTCGGCCGATTGCCTGGCATAAGCAGCAGGCACTTGCGCCACGGACTGAGCCCAAGCCTGCCATGGGTTTGAGGACTGCTCTTGGCTCACCGTCAACCAGGCCACCAAAGCAGCGACACGGCTGGCACCCACGGGTGCGTTCGGCAGCGGCATGGCCAACACGGATGCGCCTTGCGCCTTGTGGTTCAAGACGGGTTCACCCGGTTGCGCGTGCTGCAACAGCTGCAAAGCCTCATCGGCATCACTGGGCAGTTCGGGCGCCTGCGCTGGCCATTGGGCCAGGGCTTGCCAAGGCTGTCCCACACCCGAGGACAACAACAAGACGCGCCGCGCACCCAATTGCTGCCCCACGGCTTGGAGGTACTGCTCCCAAAACACCTGCGCTGTGCCTTGCAATGCCACCAGCTCGGCCCACACCGAACTGACAGACGCCGCATCTTGGACTGCTGGGTTCAATCTTTGAGAAGACGCGTTCATGGGCAGACGATCAGAACAACAGTCGGCCACTGATGCCGGGTCGGATGGAACCGTCGGCGTTGTCAAACTCTGCAATCACTTCAATCAAGCCACTGGAGGGGTCGGTGATGGGCGAGACAAACACCACCTTGGCTGAGCGCGTTTGGGATTGCGTGTCTTGCCCCAATTCAATCTTGACGGTACTGCCCAGCTTCAATGAGAGACCTGCACGCGCGGGGACGGTGCCCATGAAGCGCACCCGGCTGATGTCCACCACGGCGATCACGGGCTCATGCGCCCCCACACTTTCACCTGCACGCAGGGCCACCTTGGTGATGACGCCGTCGATGGGCGAACGCAGATGACGCCGCTCAAAGGCCTCTTGCGCCAAGGCCAATTCAACACGCTCACGGTCCTTCGTCGCTTCTATGGCTTTGCGCTCTGCACTCACAGAGCCCAGCGCCATCACCTCGTCCTCCACTTGCTTGCGGGAAACGCCGCCATTGGCCAATAAGGGCTGCAAAGCGTTGACTTGCTCGATCAGTATTTTTTCTTTTTGCTGAAGCTCTTGCAGCCGGGCCTTGTCTTCCACCAAAAGACGTCGGCGCTGCACCTCCAGCTCTTCCAGTGTTCGGTCCAGATGCATCAACAATTGGCCTTGTCGCACCCGAGAGCCTTCGCGGACGTAAACCCCATCAATGCGACCGGCCACGGTCATGCTGAGCTTGACATCGCGCAAGGCTTGTGTGACGCCCACCGCGGCACTCTGCGTTTTCATGGCGCCCTGGTTCAGGGGAGCGGCAGGTTGTGCGACCGCCACCCCCCAGG
>Ga0247844_1001947_pt1 | contig 35431 bp, 28 predicted proteins | sample LaCtaG_FD_192421 | JGI IMG/M metagenome (GOLD analysis project Ga0247844, IMG submission 192421) | Freshwater microbial communities from meromictic Lake La Cruz, Castile-La Mancha, Spain - LaCruzMarch201714.5m_1 | ecosystem: Environmental > Aquatic > Freshwater > Lake | place: Spain: Castile-La... | reverse complement strand
GTTATCAACCGCGTTTTTGAAACGCGCTTTAAGTCCATGGTAACCAAGCCAATTTACTGTGCGCGGATGTGCCTTTAGGGAGACCCGCGAGATGCGTGCCGCTGCGTTTGAAACAATTTTGCCGAACACGCCTGTTACGGCGTTGCCATTGAACCTCGTCCAGACGCCATCGCGCAGTTCGCCATTGCTGCTCTTAGCGCTGGCGCTGCCTGCCGCACTCGCCGTTCTCGCGCCCTACTCCATGATTGCTTTTCATGCGGCGGGCGACAGCTCGCTGCTGACAGACCGGACAGCGGCTACGACCCAAGCCGCGCTGGCCCTGGCTTTGTGGGCGATGGTGTTTTGCTGGCCTATCCTGCGACGGACGCAGCGGATGGCAACCCGCCGCGATGTGGCGATCAACAATGGGATCGTCAGCGTTCAAGACGTGGGATTGCTGGGAAACAAATCCTGGGAACAGCCGTTAACTGCCTACCGGGGGATCGCGCATCACGTGCGGTCATCGCTTTCCGGCACCCGCCACGAGTTGCTGCTCATCCACCCAGACCCTGCCCACTCGCTTTTACTACGCGCCGCCGAGAAAATTGGCCAAGCGGAAATCGATACATTAGGAAACCTTTTGGGCTGCCGCGAAATTGCCCCGCAGGTGTTTTATCGCAACACCGAACGGGTGCAGCATCGTGCGTTTCGGCAAAATCTTGCCGGACTGGCGAGTGCTGGCCTCTAATGAACGCAACGCTCTAACGTGGAAGGTTTCTCGCGCCATGTTATGCCACGACCCACGTTTTGCGCATCAAGGAGCCTTAAGAATGGAACGCGTTATGCCGACAATCTATGGAACTTGGCGCCAGCGCTTGATTTCGGCGGTCCTCGCAGGGGTCGCTTGCATGCTCACGACAACGGCTAGTCATGCGGAAACGGCTGCAGCCTTTATGCAGCGCGCATCGTCGGACCTGCTGGCGGCCAATCATACGATGTCGGCGGTTGGTTTTTCGGCAGCTATTCGCCGCTACGGCGACGTGCCAGCGATCGGGCTCGGCGCACTTGGCAACTATGCACCCAGCCTGCCCAAGAACGACCGCCCGCTCTATTACAACGGCATGGTCAACTTCATCGGACGGTATGCCGCCAAGGAAAGCTCGAAGTATCAGGTCGTCAAGGCCGCGATCCTGGGTCAGTCCGAAGAAGACGCACGCGGGGCAAGCGTCGAAACACGCATCTACCTGAAAGATGGTACCAACTATGACGTGCGCTGGTTGCTCGTGCGCAGTGGGGCATCATTCAAGATCCGCGACGCTCAGGTCCTTGGGTTCTGGATGACGCCGTTCCTCGCCACGCTGTTCCAGAATTACATTGCCGACAACGGCGGAAGCTCGAAGGCGCTGATCATGGCGCTCAATCGCTGAGGTTGGTTGCCTGTTTCGCAATTCGAACACGAAGCCCTGCAAGCGCAGGGCTTTTTCTCGTCCATTGGTCGTCACTTCTCAGCAAAATCGACAGATCGGGGATGATGTGTCGACAAAATCAAATTTCATCGACATATTGGATTTATGAGCTTTGATCCCGACCAGCCGTACAACAACCTTCCGGACTTACCTCCCTTCGGGGATGTTGAGACAAAAGCCGTGCTTAAGGCTTGTATTGTTGCCCGAATTGCACTGGCTGAACTCGACGCTGCTGCTGCGAAGTTGCCAAATCCCGAAATTTTGATCAGCACGCTGATGCTGTTTGAAGCACAAAGCAGTTCTGAGATCGAAAACATCGTCACTACCGATGACGCTTTGTTCAAGCACAGCCAACTCGACGAGGCGACGATCGACGTTCCCACCAAAGAGGCATTACGGTACCGCGACGCGCTTTTTCGAGGCTATCTCAAACTCGAACGACTTCCAATTTCCACTCGTCTGGCTGTGGAGACGTGCAGTACCCTCAAGGGCACGGATATGGAAATTCGTAAGTTGCCGGGAACAGCGCTCAAAGCCGGGCGATCGGGGAAACTTATCTATACGCCGCCGGCGGGCGAAGAACTCCTACGCGCCAAGCTCGCAAACTGGGAACGCTTCATCAACGAGCCAAGCGACCTTGACCCGCTCGTTCAACTGGCCATCCAACATTATCAGTTCGAGGCTATCCACCCCTTTCACGATGGCAATGGCCGCACTGGACGGATTCTAAACATCTTGTTCCTCGTGCAAAAATATCTTTTGAAACATCCAATTCTTTATCTAAGCCGAGAGATTCTAGAAAATCGCGACCGTTATTATAGTCTCCTGCGCGGAGTAACCGAACACGGGGCCTGGGTCCCATGGATCGAATTTTTTGTCATGGCCGTTGAATTGTCTGCTACGCGTTCGATGAATAAGGTTCTCAAGATATCATTACTCAGGGGAGCTACGAAGATATACTTGGCTCAATGCAGCGAATTCCGTCTCGCGGAAGATGACGTCCTGGACGTCCTATTCACTCAACCCTATTGCCGGATCAAAGACCTCGTTGATGCCGGGGTCGCAAAACGACAAACTGCGGCTGTTTATTTAAAAACACTCGCAGGGCTCGGCGTCGTAGAGGAACTGAAAATCGGTCGCGAGAAGCTCTTTCTGCATAAAAAATTCCTGAGCCTCCTCACGACCGATGGTTCGAGCGTCACCAATTACGCCGTCAACGCGCTTGCGCCATCTGAATTCCTTTTCCCCATTACCGCTCAAAACGCTTGAACTTGATGCGGTGGGGGTCGGTGGCGTGGTCGCCGAGGCGGCGCTTTTTGTCTTCTTCATAGTCGGCGAAGTTGCCTTCAAACCATTCGACGTGGCTGTCGCCTTCGAACGCTAGAATGTGAGTGGCGAGACGGTCGAGGAAGAAGCGGTCGTGGGAGATGACCACGGCGCAACCGGGAAAGTCTTCAAGGGCTGCTTCGAGTGCGCCGAGCGTTTCGGTGTCGAGGTCGTTGGTCGGCTCGTCGAGCAGGAGCAGGTTGCCGCCTTCTTTCAGCAGCTTGGCCAAGTGGACACGATTGCGTTCACCGCCTGACAGCAAACCGACTTTCTTTTGCTGGTCGGCGCCTTTGAAGTTGAACCAGCCGCAATAGGCGCGGCTTGGCACTTCTTTTTTGCCGCCGAGCAAAATCTGGTCGTTACCGCCGGAGATTTCTTCCCAGACGGTTTTCTTGTCGTCCAAATGACCACGGCTCTGGTCGACATAGGAAACTTTGACGGTTTCGCCGAGGCGGATCGTGCCTTTGTCGGGTTGTTCCTGGCCGGTGATCATTTTGAACAGCGTGGTTTTACCTGCGCCGTTGGGGCCGATGATGCCGACGATGCCGCCCGGGGGTAGTCTGAAGGACAGATCGTCGATCAGGAGCTGATCGCCGAAGGCTTTGGACAGGCCGGTGACTTCGACCACGACGCCGCCGAGTTTGGGACCGGTGGCAATCGAAATGCTGGCCTTGGCGACGTCTTCGCGGCCCGCACTCTCGACCAATTTGTCATAGGCTGCCACACGGGCTTTGGATTTGGCCTGACGGGCTTTCGGGCTAGAGCGGATCCATTCCAATTCGCGGGAAATGGCTTTCTGCTTGTTTTCTTCCTGCGATTTTTCGGTTTCGGCGCGCTTGGCTTTCTGTTCGAGCCAGCTCGAATAGTTGCCCTTATAGGGAACGCCGTGGCCGCGATCCAATTCGAGTGTCCATTCGGTGATGTTATCGAGGAAGTAGCGGTCGTGGGTCACGAGGATCACGCAGCCGGTGTATTCCTTGAGGAAGCGTTCCAGCCAGGCGACGCTTTCGGCGTCCAAGTGGTTGGTCGGCTCGTCCAGCAGCAAGATGTCGGGCTTGGCCAACAACAGGCGGGTCAGCGCCACGCGGCGGCGTTCACCGCCCGAGAGCTTCGTCACGTCGGCGTCACCGGGGGGCGAGCGCAGGGCGTCGAGCGCCTGCTCGACCTGGGCGTCGAGGTCCCACAGGTTCTGGGCGTCAATTACGTCCTGGAGCTTCGTCATCTCGTCGGCGGTTTCTTCGGTATAGTTGGCGGCGATCTCGTTGTAGCGGTCGAGCACGGCCTTTTTTTCAGCAACGCCTTCCATGGCGTTTTCGAGCACGGTTTTGGTGGGGTCGAGGTGGGGTTCCTGGGGGAGGTAGCCGACCTTGATGCCGTCGGCAGGCTTGGCTTCGCCGATGAAGTCGTCCACGGTGCCGGCCATGATCTTGAGCAAGGTCGATTTACCTGAGCCGTTCAAGCCGACGACGCCGATTTTGGCACCAGGCAGGAAGCTGAGCGAAATGTCTTTGAGCACCTGCTTGCCGCCAGGGTAGGCCTTCGACAGCTTGTGCATGTGGTAAACGTATTGGTGTGCGGCAGCCATGGCGGCGCTAATCCTTTGATGCGTGCGGCGGGGTTGGTTCGTATGTACCTGATCCGCGCGCGGGGCTCAATGACAGCGAGAACTTAGGTCACAATTACACTTGTGGCATTCGCGACGCTGTCGCGACGCTGTCGCGAGCGCGGCCAGCCCCGCAATCCCCACTGGGAAGCACAGCTTCCCAGACCCATCAGTATTTTTGCGACTTGTGAGAAGAGGCAGGCAAAAAGTTCATGCCTGTACGATTTTGCTTGAGGTGGCAGTTTAGTTCTGGTACCGGTTGCGACAGTGAGGTGACGCATAGGGCAACCGGCAGTGATCATGGGCGAAAAAACTGGCGTTTCAGGGGGGCAGGTCAAGGCCCAGCTGCATACCGTAACGCAGCTTGCCGCCGAACTTGGGATCACGGCGCGGACGCTGCGCTTTTACGAAGGTAAGGGGCTGATTTCGCCCTCGCGGCTTGGGACGACGCGCGTTTACATGGCGCGCGACCGGGCGAGGATGATTTTGATTTTGCGCGGCAAGCGGCTTGGTTTTTCGCTGCGTGAGATTGCCGACTATCTCGACCTTTACGACATCGATCCGACCCAGAAGACGCAGAGCAAGCGGCTGCTGAAGCTGATTGCGTCGCGGATGGGCAAGCTCGAAGCCCAGCGCGTCGCGCTTGATGAAATGATTGCCGAATTGCAGGGCTGGAAGGCCCACGCCGAAGCGGTGCTCGCCGAAACCACTCAAGCCAATTCCAAATCTTAAACGGCGGAGCAATCCGCCAAGCAGCCACTCAACGTCAGGAGCCAGGTATGAAATCGATCGTCATTGCCGGATATGCCCGGTCACCCTTTCACCTCGCGAAACGCGGCGCTCTGGCCGGAGTGCGGCCGGACGATCTGGCGACGGCGGTGGTGGCGGCGCTGGTGGCAAGGACCGGCGTCAAGCCAGCCGATATTGAAGATCTGTTGATGGGCTGCGCGTTTCCCGAAGGCGAGCAGGGCTTTAACGTCGCCAAGCTGGTTGCGATGATGGCCGGGCTGCCGAACTCGGTCGCAGGGGCTACGATCAACCGGTTCTGTGGATCGTCGATGCAGTCGGTGCATAATGCGGCAGGTGCCATTCAAATGGGTGCTGGCGAGGTGTTCGTCTGCGCGGGCGTCGAGAGCATGACGCGGGTGCCGATGATGGGCTTCAATCCGATGCCGAACCCGGCATACGCGAAGGCGAATCCCAACGCGTATGTGGGCATGGGCGACACAGCGGAAAATGTCGCCAAGCGCTGGCAGATCACGCGGGCCGACCAGGAAGCCTTTGCGGTGGCTTCTCACAAGAAGGCTGCTGCGGCGGCCGCGGTAGGAAAATTCGAAGCCGAGATCGTGCCGATTTCGACCAAGTCCGGGATGATTTCATCCGACGGCACGATCCGCGCGGAAACAACGACGGCGAGCCTTGCCGAGTTGAAGCCTGCGTTCCATGCGGAGGGGGTGGTGACGGCTGGGACGTCGTCGCCGCTGACGGACGGGGCATCGGCGGTGCTCGTTTGCACGGAAGAGTACGCGAAGGCGCACGGGCTTGAGATGCTTGCCCGGATCCGCTCGATTGCGGTGTGCGGATGCGATCCCGAGATCATGGGGATAGGGCCGGTCGGGGCGTCGAAGAAGGCGATGGTGCGGGCGGGTATTACGGCGGATCAGCTTGACGTGGTCGAACTCAACGAAGCGTTCGCCAGCCAGTCGATTGCCTGCATGAACGAACTGGGGCTGCGGGCCGAGACCGTCAATATCGACGGCGGGGCGATCGCTTTAGGGCATCCGCTGGGGGCGACTGGCGCGCGCATCACGGGGAAGGCTGCCAGCCTGCTACGCCGTGAAAAGGGTCGGTACGCGCTCGCTACGCAATGCATCGGCGGCGGACAGGGCATCGCGACTGTTCTGGAGGCGATTTGATCATGAGCGAGATTAAAAAGGTCGCCGTGATCGGCGCCGGAGTGATGGGGGCTGGCATCGCCGCTCATGTCGCCAACGCGGGGGTTCGCGTATTGTTGCTCGATATCGTCCCCAAGACCGGCACGGACCGGGACGCGATTGCCAAGGGCGCGGTTGAGCGGATGCTTAAAGCCGAGCCGGCCGCGTTCATGAGCAAGGCTGCAGCCAAACTCGTCGAGACCGGTAATATCGAGGATCACCTCGAACGCATCGCCGATTGCGATCTGATCATCGAAGCGATTGTCGAGCGGCTCGATCTCAAGCAGTCGCTCTACGACCGGATCGAAGCGGTGCGTAAGGATGGCAGCGTCGTGTCGTCGAATACGTCGACGATCCCGCTGGCCAAGCTGATAGAAGGCCGGTCGAGGCGATTCCAGGGCGATTTCGTGATCACGCACTTCTTTAATCCGCCGCGTTACATGCGGTTGCTGGAGGTCGTTTCGGGGGACGCGACACGCAAGGACGCGATCGCTGCCGTCTCGGCGTTTTGCGACGTCAAGCTTGGCAAGAGCGTGGTGCATTGCAAGGACCGGCCTGGGTTCATTGCGAACAGGCTTGGGGTTTACTGGCTGCAGGCAGCGGTCGTGGAAGCGATGGATCGCGGGATCACGATCGAGGAAGCCGACAAGATCATCGCGCGACCGATGGGCATTCCCAAGACCGGCGTATTCGCGCTGCTCGACATGGTGGGTCTCGATCTGATGCCTCACGTTATGTCGAGCCTTGTGGGCGCATTGCCGAAGGAAGACCCGTTTCACGTCTACGCGCGGCCAAATCCGCTGGTCGAAAAGATGATTGCGGACGGGTATACCGGTCGCAAAGGCAAGGGCGGGTTTTACAGGATCAATCGCGAAGCCGGGAAGGTGAAAGAGGCAATCGACCTTAAGACGGGTGCGTATCGCAAAGAGTTGAAAGCCGACGTTCCCGCGATTGAGGATGCTGGCAAGTCGCTCGCCAAGCTGCTTACCCATGACAGCGCGCATGGGAGATATGCGAGCGCTGTTTTACTGCCGACGTTGACGTATGCGGCTTTCCTGGTGGGCGATGCGGCCGACGATATCGACGCGATCGATGAGGCGATGCGGCTTGGGTATAATTGGAAGTTCGGGCCGTTCGAGCTGATGGATCAGATCGGCACCGATAAGGTCATCGCGATGCTGAATGCCTCGCTGACGCCGGTTCCAGCCATGCTGGCAAAAGCTGCCGGGCGGACGTTCTACCGGGTTGAAAACGGTCAGCGCCAGATGCTGGGGCTGGATGGGGCCTATCACGACATGGCGCGGGCGGATGGCGTGATCATGCTCGCCGATATCAAACTGCGGTCAACACCGATTTTGAAGAACGGTTCGGCGTCGCTGTGGGATATCGGGGACGGCGTTGCCTGTTTTGAATTCACCACCAAGATGAACGCGATCGACTCAGAGACATTCCGCCTGCTCGGCCAGTCGATCAAGCACGTTGCCAAAAACATGAAGGCGATGGTGATTTACAACGAGGGGTCAAACTTCTCGGCGGGGGCCAATCTCGCGCTGGCGGCGTTTGCTGGCAATATCGCGGCGTGGGGTGAGATCGAGCAGATGGTGGCCGGCGGTCAGGCGACCTACAAGGCACTGAAGTATGCGCCATTCCCAACGGTTGGCGCACCTTCGGGGCTGGCGATCGGCGGGGGTTGCGAGGTGCTGCTGCATTGCTCGGCAGTCCAAGCGCACGCAGAGACCTACACCGGGCTTGTCGAGGTGGGCGTTGGGCTGATCCCCGGATGGGGCGGATGTAAGGAAATGCTCGCCCGGTGGGCGGAATTCGGTCATTTGCCGAAGGGGCCGATGCCGGTCGCGGGCAAGGCGTTTGAGATCATCTCGACGGCGACGGTGGCCAAGTCGGCGGCAGAGGCGAAGGAGTACCTGTTTTTCAGGCCAACCGACGCGATCACCATGAACCGATACCGGCTGCTGGCAGATGCCAAGGCCAAAGCGCTTTCGATGGTCGAGGGGTATGCGCGGCCCAAGCCGCCGGAGTTCGTACTGCCGGGGCCGACCGGGAAAGCCGCTTTCCAGATGGCGGTGGACGGGTTCCACCGATTGGGCAAGGCGACCGACTACGATGTCGTGGTCTCCGACGCTCTCGCCAACGTTTTGACTGGTGGCGACACCGATATCATCGAGACGCTGACCGAAGATCAGGTGCTGGCACTCGAAGTCAAAAATTTCATGGGCGTCGTCAAGAAGCCCGGCACGTTCGCACGTATCGAGCACATGCTCTCCACCGGCAAACCGCTGAGGAACTAGTCCGATGCCCACATATAAAGCACCACTCCGCGATATGCGTTTCGTTTTGTACGAACTCATGGATGGCGAAAACATCACCTCGCTCAAGGGCTACGAAGACTTCACGCGCGATCTGATCGATCCCGTACTCGAAGAGGCCGCCAAGATCTGCGAGGAAGTTCTTCAGCCGATCAACCGGTCCGGCGACGAAGAGGGCTGTCGGCTTGAAAACGGCGTCGTCTATACGCCCAAGGGTTTCAAGGAAGCCTATAAGCAATTCCGCGAGGGCGGATGGACGTCGATTGCATGCGATCCGCAATATGGCGGGCAGGGGTTGCCCAAGATCGTCAACACGATCGTCGAGGAGATGATCTGTTCGTCGAACCTGTCGTTTGGGATGTATCCCGGGCTGTCGTATGGCGCATACGTTGCGCTGGCGGGGTTTGGCACCGATGCGCAGAAAGCGACGTATCTACCCAAGCTGGTCGATGGGCAATGGTCGGGCACGATGTGTCTGACGGAGCCGCATTGCGGGACCGATCTTGGGATGCTGCGCACCTCCGCCAAGCCTGTGGGCGATGGCAGCTACCAGATCACCGGAACGAAGATATTCATCTCGGCTGGCGAGCACGACATGACCGAGAACATCGTGCATCTGGTACTCGCGCGACTGCCCGGTGCGCCTTCAGGCGTGAAAGGCATTTCGCTGTTCCTGGTGCCGAAGTTTCTCGTCAAAGACGATGGATCGCTTGGCGCGCGCAACGGTGTGTCGTGCGGGTCGATCGAGCACAAGATGGGGATTAAGGCATCTTCGACGTGCGTGATGAATTTCGACGCGGCGACCGGATGGATGGTCGGTGAGCCCAACAAGGGTATGCGGGCGATGTTTACGATGATGAACGCCGAACGCATCTCGGTGGGGATGCAGGGCTTGGGCCTGGGCGAAGTCTCGTATCAGAATGCGATTGCCTATGCGAAAGATCGTCTTCAGGGCCGGTCGCTGGCGGGTGCCAAGAACCCGGAAAAGGCTGCCGATCCGATCATCGTTCACCCCGACGTGCGCCGGATGCTGTTGACGCAGCGGGCTTACAACGAAGGCTGCCGGGCACTTGCTGCGTGGGCTGCTCACTCATGCGACGTGATGGGGCATCACCAAGACCCCAAAGCGCGGCAGGATGCGGAGGATTTCGTTGCGCTGATCACGCCGATCGTCAAGGCCCTGATTACCGATCTGGGGTACGAGGGCACGAACATCGGGATGCAGGTCTATGGCGGCCACGGCTTTATCCGCGAATGGGGGATGGAGCAATTCGTGCGCGATTGCCGCATTGCGCAGATCTATGAAGGCACGAACGGTATCCAGGCGCTGGACCTCGTGGGGCGCAAAATGCCAGCGAACTTCGGTCGGAATTTGCGGCAGTTTTTCCATCCCGTTTCCGACTATATCGCCAAGCATGACGGCAACGAGGGGATGGCCGAGTTCATCGGGCCGCTCGCCAAAGCGTTCGGGCGATTGCAGCAGGCGACTGGTTATGTTGCGCAAAAGGGCATGGCCCGACCAGAGGAGGCGGGCGCTGCAGCGACCGAGTATCTGCGGTTGTTTGGGCTGACGGCGCTCGCCTACCTTTGGGCGCGGATGGCGGAAATCGCTGCCGCTAGGATCGCTGCAGGCGAAGACGAGGACGGATTTTACAAGGCTAAGGTGCTGACGGCGCGGTTCTATTATGAACGCGTGTTGCCAGAAACCGGTGCGTTGCTGTCCAAGATCATGTCGGGCGGGACGACGATGATGGCGTTTGAAGAGGCCGCTTTCTAATCGCGCCATACGCATTACACTGATGTGGGCGGCAGCAGTGCTGCCACCTTTAAAAATAAGACGCCAGACTTTAATCGGCGTTGCGGAGGAACGGCTCAAATTTTTCGGGTGAGGCAGACATGACTGCAGCAGTAGACACGACGCGCGCGATTGCAACGCGGCCTTGGCTGGCCTCCTACGGGCCGGATGTGCCCCACTCGATCGAAGACGCGATGGGCGGAACGATCAACGATCTCTTTGAGACCAGCGTCGCAAAGTTTGCCGCCAACACGGCCGTCGAGAGCTTCGGGGTCGGTTTGACGTTCGCCAAGGTCGGGCAGATTGCTACGGCGGTTGCAGCTTGGCTGCAGGCATCCGGGTTCGGACCTGGGGATCGCATTGCGATCATGATGCCCAACGTCGCGGCCTATATTCCCGTGGTATTCGGGATATTGAAGGCCGGGTGCACGGTCGTGAATGTCAATCCGCTGTATACGTCGCGTGAATTGCACCATCAGTTGAACGACAGCGGCGCGCGGGCAATCTTCGTGCTCGCGCAGTTCGAGCACACGGTCAAAGCCGTGCAGAAGGAAACCCCGGTCACGACTGTCGTACGCGTCATGCTGGGCGATCTGCTCGGTCTGAAGGGACGGCTCGTCAATTTTGTCGGCGGGCGGAAAACGAAAATTGATCCCAACGGGCGGATTGATGGCGCTATCGACTTCAAACAGGTGGTGGACATCGGCGGGGGGCGGACGTTCAAACCGGCGACGGTGGCGCCATCCGATATTGCGTTCCTGCAGTACACAGGCGGGACAACGGGCGTGGCCAAAGGGGCAGCACTCCGGCACTCAAACCTGATTGCGAACGTGACGCAGTGCGCGGCCTGGTTCGAGGCGTCGGCTGGGACGCAGACCAAACCCGATGTCATGATCACGGCGTTGCCGCTGTATCATATCTTCGCGCTGACGGCGTGCTGTCTTTATATGGCCAAGCGCGGGGCGTGCTCGCTGCTGATTACCAATCCGCGCGATATTCCGGGGTTTATAAAAACGCTGAAATCGCGGCGATACACGATGATTTCAGGCGTCAACACGCTCTTCAATGCTCTGGCCGAGCATCCGACGATCAAAGGGTGTAAGTTCGATGATCTGCAGCTGTCGCTGGCGGGTGGAATGGCGACGCAGAAGGCCGTTGCCGACAAGTGGAAAAAGTTAACGGGCAAGCCGATCATTGAGGGCTATGGACTGTCGGAGACCTCGCCGGGGGTGTGCTTCAATCGGGCTGATATCACGGAGTTTACCGGAACGGTCGGGTATCCTTGGCCGTCGACGGATGTGTCGATCCGGGGAGCCGATGGCGCGGAATTGCCGGAGGGGTCGATTGGCGAATTGTGCGTGCGCGGGCCGCAGGTGATGGCTGGGTATTGGAACCGGCCCGACGAGACGGCCAAGGTGATGACGGCGGATGGGTATTTCCGGACTGGCGACCTGGCAATGATGCTGCCTGATGGACAGATCAAGATCGTCGACCGGCTGAAAGAGATGATCATCGTCTCGGGGTTCAATGTCTATCCCAACGAGGTCGAGGATGTGCTGGTGCGCCATCCCAAGGTGCTGGAGGCGGCCGTGATCGGGTTGCCCGACGTGTGTTCCGGGGAAGTGGTCTGCGCGTACGTCGTGCGGCGTGACGATGGCGTGACGGCGGACGAGTTGCGCGAGTTCTGCGCACAATCGCTGACGCGGTACAAGCTGCCGAAGACGATCTCGTTCCGGGCAGAGTTGCCCAAGTCGAACGTCGGCAAGGTGCTGCGGCGGGTGCTCAAGGATGAGGTCACGGCGGGAAAGTAGTCGCAGCGGTGCTGCGAGTGGGACGCGTTGAAGTCGTCGCGCTATGCAGCGCTCCGGCCCCACACCCCGCTGGGAGGCGCAGCCTCCCAGACCCACCAGTTTTTTGTGACTTTCAGTGAAGGACTAATCTGATGTCTCTTGCGCCGTTGTTTCGTGGGTCACTGAGACTGCCAGCCATTGCCGCGCCGATGTTTCTGGTATCGGGGCCGCAGCTTGTAATCGAGACCTGCAAGGCGGGGATTGCCGGATCGTTTCCCGCGCTCAATCAGCGAACGAGCGAGGGCTATGCGCAGTGGCTCGAAGAGATTGCTGGAGCGCTTTTGGCTCACGAAATGGCGAGCGGGGTCAAGCCTGCGCCGTTCGGGGTGAACCTGATTGTCCACAAGACCAATCCACGACTGATGGCGGACCTTGCGATCACGTGCAAGGCGCGGGTGCCGTTCGTTATCACGTCGCTGGGGGCGGTGCGCGACGTTGTGGATGCCGTGCACAGCTACGGCGGGATTGTGCTCCACGATGTGATTTCAGCACGGCACGCAGAGAAAGCCATTGAGGCGGGTGTCGATGGAGTCATCGCTGTTGCAGCGGGGGCCGGGGGTCATGCCGGGACGATCAACCCGTTCGCACTGCTGGCCGAATTGCGACCGATCTGCGGAGACAAAATGCTTGTGCTGGCGGGCGCGATCTCGCGAGGCGGCGACGTTGCAGCGGCGATCGTGGCCGGGGCAGACCTCGCGTATTTGGGCACGCGGTTCATTGCGACGGAAGAAAGTTTGGCGAAGCCCGCATACAAGGACATGATCGTTGCGTGCGGGTCGAAGGACATTGTGTATACGCCGAAGATTTCGGGGGTGAACGCCAATTTCCTCGCCCCGAGCATCGTGGCCGCGGGCCTCGATGTAGCGACGATGGCGCCGTCGGCGGGGATGGATCTCGAACACGAAGCGAAGGCGTGGAGCACGGTCTGGTCGGCTGGACACGGGGTCGCGGGGATCAATGGCGTGGTGAGCGTTGCTGACTTGGCGGCGACGCTGATCGAGGAGTACCGGGCTGCGGGACAACGGTTAGCAATTTAGATTGCTACGGGTTGAGCGCTTGCGCTGATGCGTGAAATTAGGTCAGGATTAGGGGGCGAGGTGCCTGGCCCCTCCCTCCCCATTTCACGTTTCGCAAGGCGCGGCATGTCACATTCGTCTTCCCGTACCGTTTGGCTGAAGGACTACACGCCGCCTGCCTATTTAATTGAGACGGTCGAATTGAATGTTGCGTTGCAACGCGAAAAAACGTGGGTGCGTTCGAAACTGCGGTTGTGCAGGAACTCCGACGCCAATGCCACCCGCGGATCGCTGGTGCTGGACGGTGGACCGTTCGAGCTTGAAAGCCTGTCGCTTAACGGTCAGGCCCTGAAGGCCGACGCTTACACCATCGTCGACGACAGCTTGGAACTCCACAATCCGCCAACATCGAGTTTTACTCTGGAAGCGGTGACGATCCTCAATCCGAGCGTCAACAAGGCTTTGCAGGGGCTTTACCAATCAAAGGGCGTCTACTGCACACAATGCGAGGCGGAGGGGTTCAGACGCATCACGTTCATGCTCGACCGGCCGGATGTGCTGGCGCGCTATCGGGTTCGGCTTGAGGCTGACCAGACCGAAGCGCCGGTGTTGCTGGCGAACGGCAATCTGGTGGAACGCGGAACGCTGGGTGGAGGACGTCATTACGCGATCTGGGACGATCCACATCCCAAGCCGTCGTATCTGTTTGCCCTGGTGGCGGGCGATCTCGGATCGATTGCGTCTGATTTCACGACCCTGTCGGGGCGGCGAGTCGACCTGCGCATTTATGTCGAGCATGGCAAAGAAGCGCGTGCGGCGTGGGCGATGGATAGCCTCAAGCGATCCATGGCTTGGGATGAAAAGCGGTTTGGCCGCGAATATGATCTGGAGCAATTCAATATCGTTGCCGTTTCGGATTTTAATATGGGGGCGATGGAGAATAAAGGCCTGAACGTTTTTAACGACAGGCTTGTACTGGCATCGGCTGAAACGGCGACCGACGCGCAATTCGAGGCGATCGAGAGCGTGGTCGCGCATGAATACTTTCACAATTGGACGGGCAATCGTATTACCTGCCGGGATTGGTTTCAACTGTGCCTGAAGGAAGGGTTGACGGTTTATCGCGATCAAGAATTTTCAGCCGATGAACGGTCGCGGACGGTGCAGCGGATTACGGACGTCCGGCAGTTGAAAGCGACCCAGTTTCCCGAAGATGCGGGACCGCTTGCGCATCCCGTTCGGCCTGAAAGCTACATTGAGATCAATAATTTTTATTCGGCAACGGTGTATGAGAAGGGCGCGGAACTGATCCGGATGCTCGAGTGTCTAGTTGGGCAAGCGGCATTTCGTGCGGGCATGGATTTGTATTTTTCTCGCCACGACGGGACGGCTGCGACAATCGAGCAATTTCTCGCGTGTTTTGCTGAAAGCGCGCAGACAGACTTATCGCATTTTTCGGCTTGGTATTCGCAATCGGGGACGCCACAGCTCGATTGCCGGGTTGCCTATGATGTGCGTGAAAAAACCGTCGACATCTCTTTTTCGCAGCGTTTTGCACCTGGCCCGCAAAAGGCGCGTCGCAAGCCTTTGCCGATTCCAGTCCGGATTGGATTGGTGGGGACGGACGGGCGGGATCTGCCGTTGACGCTTGCCCAGGGCGAGTTGGCCAGCGACGGCGTGGTGGTGGTGTCGAAGGCGGAGCAGACGTTCCGGTTTACCGGAGTTGCCAAAAAGCCGGTCGTTTCCGTGCTGCGCGGGTTTTCTGCGCCGGTGAACCTGACGCTCGACAATTCCGACGCCGAACTCGCGTTTCTCACGACGCACGACAGCGATTTATTCAACCGTTGGCAATCGGCGCAAGCCTACGGCATGCGGACGCTGCTGGCGATCTACAAAACGCTGAAAGCTGGGCAGCGATCCACCCGGGGGACGGCGTTTGCCAAGGCCATCGGGGTTGCGATTGGGAGTGCGAAGCTGGAGCCAGCGTATCGGGCCGAGTTGCTTCGGCTACCGACGGTTGCCGATTTGATGCGGGACGCGGGCGGGGATGTCGATCCAGCGCTCGCCTTCAAGGCGCATGCACTGTTGACACGGCGGGTGGCGGCAGTTCTGGGCGATGATTTGGACGCGATCTATCGGTCAATGAAGTCTGTGGGGCCGTATTCGCCGGACGCGGCGAGTGCTGGAAAACGGGCGCTGCGCAATGTGGTGCTGGGACTGCTGAGTGCGCGGGGAGAGGAAAAAGATCTCAAGCGGCTTGCGGACCATTACTTCAGCGCGGCCAATATGACCGATCAGGCGCATGCGCTGATGCTGCTGGCTCACGTGACGACGGATCGCGCTGATCAGGCTTTCGCCCATTTCCTCGACCGGTGGCAGGGCGACGATCTAGTCATCGACATCTGGTTTACGGCCAAAGCGCAGTCCACGCGGACGGGCACATTGGACGAGGTGCGCGCGCTGATCGATCATCAGCTGTTCAAGATCGGAACGCCCAATAAGGTGCGGGCGCTGATTGGAACGTTTGCCAACGCCAATCCGCTTCATTTTCATCGGTGCGACGGCGCGGGGTACGACTTCCTCGCCGATCAGGTGCTGACGATTGATTTGTTTAATCCGCAGGTAGCATCGCGGCTGGTGTCGTCTTTGCGCTCCTGGCGGATGCTGGAGCCGGGACGGAAGGCGCGGGCTCGCAAGGCTTTGATGCGGATTGCCGAGGTTGCGCACCTATCGCGGGATGTGCGGGAGCTGGTGATGAAAATGATCGCCGACTGAGCCGGTTCTCAGCTCGATTTGTGTTGATCTTTCAGATCATTCTTGGGTTTGGCTCACACGCTTGTGAAAACATTGCTTTCGTCTCCCTGAGGCGCCGACGACACGTTACTTTGAATTGGCGGTGGCGAATTTAAACTCTCTCGACAGTCGAGGGGGGTGTAGGCGACCCTCATGTCAACGATTCGATTGGCAGGTCGAATCGGGGCACAGCGGGCAGACATTTCCAAATTTGGCGGGGAACAGAATGGCGTGGACCAATGTCCGCACTGAACGGGGAAGCTTTGTCTCCCCGACAGCAGTGACTTCCCCAGAAAACCCTGGTGCAAACCTTTTCGACGGCGCACTGGTCAGGGCGGAGACGTATCTCGCCGCATTCGTCGCCGTGCAGGTCGTGCAATTCGGACTACTTTGGCAAGGCGGGATGTTTGATCCGACATTGGCGATCTGCCAGTCGATCGGTCTGCTGGCGGTCGCCGGGTTGTTTGCGTCAAAGCGAGCGGCGGTCGCTGCTCGTCAGACCTCCCACACATCGTTGGACGACGACGCGGCTCTCCGGACGGCCGCTGACGTTACGGGTTTTACCGCCACTGCCACCGCCGCACCTGCCGCATGCGCCATTCAGATCGACGAACAGAGCCAGACGTGGGCCGATCTCATGGCGCGGATCAGCCACGAAATCCGAACGCCACTCAATGCCGTCATCGGCTTTTCCGACCTGATGGAGCGCGAGATTTTTGGCCCGCTGGGCAATGACCGCTATCGCGATTATCTCGCGCACATCCGCGACAGCGGCGAAGCGCTGTTGCGATCGGCTGAAGATACGCTTGCGCTCAGTTCGATGCTGGCGGTATCGGCACCCGATCAGCGCGTGCAAAGTTCGTCACTGTTGGCTCTGGCGCATGATGCCTGGCTGTTCGTGGAACCGCAGGCAAGCCGACGCGGGATCGTGCTCGCAGTTGCTATACCCGAGATGCTCGATGTGGCTGGCGACCGGCGCGCCTTCCGCCAGGCCCTGTCGAACCTCATGATCGAAGCGGTGCAACGGGCTGATGACGACAGCCGGATCGAGATCAAGGCCATCGCGCTTGGCGACATCGTGCGGGTTAAAGTGGCAGCGCCTCACGCCAAGGCACAGTGCCGCCCCTCGCAGCCGTCCTTGCCGATCTGCGTTGCCCGCGCGTTGCTCGAATTGCAGGGGACGTCGCTGCAGACGGGAGTTTGCGATGCGCGCGACCGCTGGCAGGCGACTACGGTGCTCGATCTGGCTGTGCAGCCGGATTTCTTCGGCTGATTTGCAAAATCGCCCACGTGGCGCCGGTTCATGATTACTTGGGTGCGGACGGAGTTGGATTGTCGTCGTCGCCGGGGCGGACGCGATGGCCGAACCTTGGTTCGTGGCGGCGACGAAACTCTTGGAAGCGCGTGCGCTCGTCCGGCGTCATCTGCGCAATTGCGTTTGTTAACACGGCTATGCCTGCACGGCGGGCCGTGGATTCTGCTGCGATCAATTCGCCTAACGTCTTTTCGACGAGCCCGGTGTCGATCGGCTGGGCATTCATCGCGGCGTTATAGGCCTCGCGCGCTTCGTGGACGGCCCGGCGTAAAGGCCGCCAGGCTTGACGGACTTGTTCGCCGGACGCGCGGATCGCCTCGCGGCGCTCTTTGGGCAACTGGAACATGAAGCCGCGAAGACTCGGGTCGCCAAGGCTTGCATCGCGGGGGCCGTGCCAGCGATGGCGGACGATGGCGGCACCGGCCACGAGGCCGATGAACAGTAGATTGAACGCCAGCGACGCAATCAACAGCTTCGAGTAGCCCGATGTTGGCGGCTTTGGAGGCGTGCCCGGCATCATAGCGATTCCTCTCCCGGCGTTGCGCCACCGTCCATCAGGGCAATCTCGGGTTCTGCGCCGGGCAGACCAACGGCTTCAGCGACGAGATCAATGGTCAGCGACAGCTGGCGGCTGGTGCCGGCAAAAATGCCGAGCACCAGGGACGCGGCCAAAAGGGCTGCAGCGGCCTGACGCGATGGGCTGCGCAGCAAAGTCGGGGTCGGCTTGCGGGCGTTCGAAAGGTGAATGACGTTCGTCGACGGGCGTTGGGCCGACGGGCCCTGACCTGCAGCGGCCGCCGCGACAATCTGCTGGGCAAGCGTGCGCTCGCGACCGGTGCTGACGCGGGGGGCCATGTCGAGCAGCCGGTCCAGGGCTTCGGCTTCGGCAAGCAATTTTTGGGCACGCGGGTCGGATGCGATGGCGGCGGACAAGCGCATGCGATCTGCCGCGGGCCAACGAGCCTTGTCGGCACCGTAGACCTCCAGCAGCGACGTCAGGTCCTGCAGGTGTTGATCGGCTGGTGATTTATTCGGCATCGTCAGGTCTCGATTGCACTTCACTGCGGGATTGCGGGGACTACGGGGCGTTCGGCGGGCCGGTTTGGTTCTAGCAAGTTGGGTCAATCATCAGGTGCGGTTAAAAGGTCCTGCCATTCGGAGGCGAGGGCCGTTTTGAGAGAGCGGCGAGCGCGCGACAACAGGGATTCCACGGCTTCATCAGAGATACCCATCGTCGTGCCGATTTCAATCTGGCTTAAGCCTTCGTAGTGAAACAAGACCAGTGCCAAGCGCTGGCGCTCGGGCAACAGCTTCAAGGCAGCATCGACACGAGCAGAGGCTTGGTTACGTTCGAGGTTCGTTTCTTGCATCGCGGGACGGATCTGTTCGGGCACTTCGTCGGTGACGGTGGTATTACGGCCCGCGCGGACACGGTCGATGCACAGGTTCGAGACCACGCGGCGCAGCCAAGGCCGTGCGCCATAATCACCGATTTCGAGACGTCCACTGGATCGCCAAAGTCTCAACATCGCTTCCTGGGCCACGTCCTCCGCCTCCGCGTCGTCTCGCAACATGCGACGGGCAACCGCCAGCATCGCCGGCAGGTGACGGTCGACGAGCTTGGCGAAGGACGACGTGTCCCCTGCAGCTGCATTGATTAGCAGTGCTGCGTCGTCGGGCTCGGCACCCGTTAGCGCCGGTTGTCGGTCATGCTGTTCCACCCGTTTGGCTGACACGCGGTTCTCGGCCTCTGTGTGTTTTCGCGCAAGGCTGTCGATCATGGGCCAAAGGTTCGGGGGTAAAAGCGGACCGTCACTCCCTTTAACGGGGGCTGGCCCGAATTCCGTCGCTTTGGGTCAATCGTGAGCGTAGCCGAATGTCTGCTCCACGCAGCAGCTTTATATAAGGCGATTAAATGCGGCATGAACGGCCGCTTCGGTGTCCTTGACCAAGGCTTCGAGGGCGGAAAAGCTTGGGGTTTGGCCAGCACGACACAACTGGTCTTTAAGGCCGCTCGGGGCGGTCGCAGGAACGAACGGCCCGTCGGACATCAAGCGCAGAAGGCCGGTGAGGTTGGACAGCAAGCGGGCCGCATCGGTCAGGGTTGTGCCGTCTTCGCTGTTGAGGTGGCCGTTTTGCGCCAACGCGCTCAAGGCCCGCGCCGTGTTGGTATCGAGGACGGCCTTGTCACGATGGGCGTGGACAAGTTGCAGGTACTGGGCGATGAATTCGATATCGACGAGGCCGCCGCGGACCTGCTTGAGGTTCCAGATATCGGTCGAGCCCTTTTCGGTCTCGATGCGGGAGCGCATGTCGCGGACATCCTTGGCGATCACTGTGGCGTCGCGCGGTCTGGACAGGACCGCCTCGATCGCGCTTTCGATCTTGGCGCGTAAGGCTGGCGGGCCACTGACGACGCGGGCGCGGGTCAGGGCCATGTGCTCCCAGGTCCAGGCGGTCGTGTTCTGATAGTCGATGAAGCTGGGCAAAGTGGTAGCAAGCGGTCCTTGCTGGCCCGAGGGGCGAAGGCGGAGGTCGACCTCGTAGAGGTTGCCCTGGGTGGTCTGGGCGGAGAGGGCGACAACGAGGCGCTGCGTCAGGCGCGCGTAGTATTGGGGGGCCGAGAGGGGCTTGGCACCGTCCGACATCTGACTGCCGGTCAGCGCGGCTTCGGGGGCGTCGTAGATCAAGATGATGTCGAGATCGGAATTGGCGGTCATTTCACAGCCGCCGAGTTTGCCTAGTGCGACGACTGCGGCGGCACTTTGGGGGAAAGTGCCGTGGGCTGCGGCGAGTTCGTCTTCGATGCGCGATTGCAGGACGCAGATGATGGCATCGGCGAGCGTTGCATAAGCGCGGCCGGCTTCGTGGGCGGTGATGGAGCCACCAAGCGTGCGGATGCCGATCAGGAAGGTTTGTTCGCTGCCAATGACGCGGGCAGCGTCCAGGGCTACTTCCAACTCGGAGCCGTCAGGGGTTGCAGCTCGAAGCATGGCTTCGTAATCGGTAAATCCGGGCTGGGAGCCAAAAGCATCGGGGTCGAGGACGGCATCAAACAGGCGACGGCGGCGCGACAGGATGCGGGCGAGACGGGGGGCGGACCCCATGATGTCGGCGATGAGCTGCAGCAGGCCGGGTTTCGTATGCAGGAGCGCAAAAAGCTGAATTCCAGCCGGGAGGTCGGCAAGGAACTTATCGAAATGGAGGAGCGCCTGATCTGGATCGACGGTGTTGGCCAGCGCTTCGATCAAGACGGGCTGGACCTGGGTGAGGCGTTCGCGCGATTGAGGGGAGCGCATGGCACGATAACGGCCATGGTGCCAGCCCCGCACGGTTGCGATGACTTGGGCGGGGCGAGCGTAGCCAAGGGCTGCCAGGGCATCCAGCGTTGCGGGGTCGTCGGCTTCGCCAGCAAACACCATGTTGCGCGCGCCGGTCGTCAGCTCGGGGCTCTTTTCAAACAGGCGCGCATAGTGGCTCTGGACGGTTTCCAGAACAGAAATGAGTTGGGCTGAAAATGCGCCGAGGTTTTCGTAACCCGCAAAGCGGGCGAAGCGTTCGAGGTCTTGAGTGGCGGTCGGCAACTTGTGGGTCTGTTCGTCGGCAACCATTTGGATGCGGTGTTCGATGCCGCGCAGGTAGAGGTAGCTGTCTTCAAGGGTGCGGGCGACGGAACGGGTGATCCAGCCATGGGTGACGAGGACTTCGAGCGCAGACAGAGTGCTTGGCGTGCGCAGCGCCTTCTGGCGGCCACCGGCGATCAGCTGTTGGGTTTGGACGAAGAATTCGATCTCGCGGATGCCGCCACGGCCGAGTTTAATGTCGTGACCCACGACGCCGATTTCACCGAGGCGCTTGAAGGCGTGGATTTGGCGCTTCATGGCGTGAACGTCTGCGATGGCTGCGAAATCGAGATATTTGCGCCAGATAAAGGGGCTGAGTTCTGCGAGGAAAGCGTCGCCTGCTGGTTGATCTCCTGCGACAGCGCGGGCCTTGATCATGGCCGCACGTTCCCAGTTCTGGCCGACAGTTTCGTAGTAGTGCATGGCCGCGTCGGTGGTGAGCGCGATCTGGGTTGCGCCGGGGTCGGGCCTTAGCCGAAGGTCGGTGCGGAAGACGTAGCCGTCGGCGGTGCGCTCCGAAATCAGGCGGACGAGTTCGCGGGTCAGGCGGACGAAAAAGGTCGAGGCGTCCAGCCCGTCACGGACACGGGCCAGATCGGATTCGTAGAACACAATCAGATCTATATCGCTGGAGTAGTTGAGTTCATAGGCGCCATACTTGCCCATGCCGACAACGATGAAGCCGGAGCCCTGTTCGGGGGCAGCGGGGTCGAGCGGGCACCAGTCGCCACGATCGCTGGCCAGGCGAAAAAGAAAGCGGACAGCGGACTGGACGGCAGCGTCGGCAGCGTCGGTCAGCTTGGCGGTGACGGTCATGACCGGCCAGACGTTGCCGAGATCGGCCAGGGCGGTGAGCAGCGCTAACTCAGCTTTGAAAAGGCGCAGGAGCCGCATGACGGCGTTGATGTCGGCAGAAGCTGCGACGCCCGAATGGAGTTCAGCAATCAGAGTGGCGACGTGGGCGTGGGTTGGCGCGTCGAGGATGCGCTGGAGGCGGACTGGATCGCGGGTGATGAGGCCGCGCAAGTAAGGTGAGCCGTCGAATACGGCGGCGAGCACGCCCGCAACGGCTGGGCGATCAAGGGCTTTTGCGAGAGCGGCGAGGTTTGGACCGCTGCGAACGGTGTTTTCAAATTCGGTCCACACATCTCCGGCACTGGCTTGCACAGCGGGAACGGACTTTAGCGCCAGAGCCAGGGGGATGTCGTCGGCGCGAGGCAGGTCTAGTTGGACGGTCATGGCTTTGTGGCTCCCACGCCGGACAGTTCTTTCGCGACGGATGGGGAGGTTAGCGGTTCTGGGGCAGGTGATGCAACATCCAGCCTGACCGGCAGCAGCAGGCGGACCTTTAAGCCGGGATGATTATCATCGAGACTGACGCGGCCTGCGTGGAGGCGGGCCACGGCTGCTACGAGACTGAGGCCGAGACCCGTGCCGGGTTTGGTGCGGCTTTCATCGAGCCGGACGAAGCGCTTTAAGGCGCGCTCGCGGTCATGAGACGGGATGCCTGGACCGTGGTCGGCGACCGAGATTTCGACTTCGGATGCTGTGGCTGCGACCTCCACGCGGATCAGCGGGCGGGTTGCGCGCTGGCTGCTGGCTGGAGCGTATTTGATCGCATTGTCGATGAGGTTGGCGACCGCCTGGCCGATCAACTGGCGGTTAGCCCGGATGGGGGGCGTCGGCCGGATCGCGATTTCAAGGGTCAGGCCGATTTCCTCGGCGACGGGGGCATACAGCTCGGCTACGTCGCGGACGAGGGCACCGCATTCCAGGACTTCAGCGCTTTTATCCAGAGCCGTTGCTTCAAGGCGGGCGATCAGCAGCAGCGCGTTGAAGGTTTTGATGAGGTCGTCGGCGTCTTCGATGGTGCGTTCGAGTGCGTCACGAAACGTCGGGGCGCTGTCGGGTTCGCGCAGGGCTGCCTCAACGCGATTACGCAGACGGTTGAGTGGGGTTTTCAGGTCGTGGGCGATGTTTTCGGAGACTTCGCGCAGGCCTGCCATCAGTTGCTCGATACGGTCGAGCATGGCGTTGAGGTTTGCTGCCAGCCCATCGAGTTCGTCGCCCGACCCTTGGAGCGGAACGCGGCGCGAGAAGTCGCCGGCCATGATCTGCTGGCTGGCGACGTTCATGGCCTCAATGCGCCTCAGGACGATCCGGCTGATGAGGAGCGCGGTTGCCAGGCCTGCGATCGTCAACGCAATGAAACTCCAGATAAAGAGACGCTTGATGCCGTCGGCGAAGGTGCGCTGGTCTTCGATGTCGCGACCAACGACCAGACGTTCACCGCGCGGCAATGGGATCGCCATCGCAACGCCGAGGCGTTCGCGCTTTGATGAGACGATGTCGGGGCGATAGCGAAAGACGCCGCGCGCGTCGGACCCGGCGGTTTCAGGGGGCTGGCGGCTCAGATTGCCCGCGAGTTTTTTCCCGGTCGGATCTGCGAGAAAATATAGCCCGGGGCCGTCTGGCCGGGAGCGGGCGGCGATGGATTCGATCAAGGCACCGGTCGAGATCGTCTGGGCTTCGATGCGGAGTGCTTCGGATTCGGCGGTAAGGGCTGTCATCACTTGGTCGGTCAGCACCTGATTGGTCTGCCAGAACAGGATGGCGAGCAGGAGGCCCGCGATAACGACGAAGACGGCTGCGGTTCCGGTTGCGAGCCGGAACGCCGTCGTCGAGGCCATCGCTTTCAAAAACTTAAACAGCTCCGTCACGGATCATGTATCCCGCCCCGCGCACGGTGTGGAGCAGCGGCTTGTCGAACGACTTGTCGATCTTGGCGCGCAGGCGCGAGACGTGGACGTCGATGACGTTGGTCTGGGGATCGAAGTGATAGTCCCAAACGTGTTCGAGCAGCATGGTTCGGGTTACGACCTGACCTGCATTTTTCATGAGGTATTCAAGCAAGCGGTATTCACGCGGCTGAAGCGGAATGGGCTCTCCGCCACGGGTGACGCGATGGGACAGGCGATCGAGCACGAGGTCGCCGACGCTGTAGCGGGTTTCTTGTTCCTCGGGAACGGCGCGGCGTGCCAAGGCCTCGATCCGGGCCAGCAATTCGGAGTAGGCGTAGGGTTTCGTCAGGTAGTCGTCGCCGCCCGCACGCAGGCCTTTGACGCGGTCATCGACGTCGCCGAGCGCCGACAAAACGAGGACGGGGGTGCGGACACCATCGGCGCGTAGGGTTTTAATGACGGATAGGCCGTCGAGAAGGGGCAACATGCGGTCGACGATCAGCACGTCGTGCTGGCCGGTGCCTGCCATTTCGAGGCCCTGTTCGCCATCGCCGGCAAGGTCGGCGGCGTGACCGCTCTCGCGCAGGGATTTCAACAGAAACTGCGCGGTTTCCCGGTCGTCTTCGATTACCAGAACTCGCATACGTCCACCCCTATAGAAAAAAGCGACCGCAGTCCCTCAGGAACGCAGCCGCTTTTGTTATGATCGGCAGGCCGCGCGCTGTCAGCCCTTAAGTTGGACGGGCACGAAACGCTTCTGGTCGGCCGACTTGATCTGGAGAAGTACGGCCTTACGCTTCATCGTTTGCGCTTTCTGGACACCGGCGACGACGTCTTCTGGCGAGGTGACGGCTTCACCACCGACTGCAAGGATCACGTCGCCCGGCTTGAGGCCTTTGAGGGCAGCATCGGACCCCGGCGTCACTTCGGCGATGACAGCACCGTCCTTATTGGCATTGGACCGGGCGGGCATCAGGACGAGGCCGAGTTGCTCAAGGTCGATGTTGCCGGATGCGGGCTTCATCGGCTCCGGCTTGGCTGGGTCTTCTTTCCCGCCTGGAAACGTGCCGAGTTTGACCTTGACGACCTGCTCGGCGTTGTTGCGCCAGACCTTCACGTCAACGTCGGTATTTGGAGCAAGTTCGGCGATGCGGCGGGCGAGATCGCGGCTGTCGGCGATCTTGTCCTTATCAATCTGCAGAATGGCATCCTGGGCCTTGAGACCTGACGATGCGGCCGGACCGTTGGCGGTCACTTCGGTGACGAGCGCGCCGCGCGGTTCAGACAGGCCCAGGCTGGCTGCGGTGTCTTCATCGACGTTTTGGATCTTCACGCCCAGCCAACCGCGGCTGACGGTGCCGGACTTTTTAAGCTGGTTGATGACTTCGGTGGCGGTTTTGGCCGGGATTGCGAACGCGATGCCGACGTTGCCGCCCGACGGCGAGAAGATCGCGGTGTTGACGCCGACGACGTCGCCTTCGAGGTTGAAGGTCGGGCCGCCGGAGTTCCCGCGGTTCACGGCAGCGTCGATCTGTAGGAAGTCATAGGGGCCCGAGCCGATGTCGCGGCCAAAGGCAGAAATGATGCCAGCGGTCACAGTGCCGCCGAGGCCGAACGGGTTGCCGACGGCCACGACCCAATCACCGACGCGGCCAGAGTTCGTGGCGAACTTCACGAACGGGAAGGACTTTGGGCTCGTCGCGTTCTTGGGCTTGATCTTGAGAAGCCCTAGATCGGTACGCGGGTCGGTGCCGATGAGTTCGGCCTCGTACTTTTCCTTCTCGTCAAAGCTGACGGTGATCTTGGACGCGTTTTCAACGACGTGGTTGTTCGTCACGACGTAGCCATCAGCAGAGATCACGAAGCCGGAACCCTGCGCGAGCGAGGGGCGCTCTTCTGCCTCGGGAGCACCACCGCCGCCGCCACGCGGGAAGTTCTTGAAGAAGTCATTCAAGGGATGATCGGGCGGGAGATCAGGCAAGCCTGGAATGTTGCCCGGTGCGCCCTTTGGGCCGGGGCCTTTGCCACCTTTGCGAAGGTCGGCCACCTTGTCGCCGCCATTCGTGACGGAAATCGAGACGACCGAGGGCTTTACGCGCACGACGAGGTCGCCAAAGCTTGGGCCGGGCGCTTGGGCTGCCTGGACGGGGGCGTCGGGCTTGAGCTGAGCGTAGCTCGGCACCAACGGCACGGCGAGCGATGTCGCGGCCACGAGGGCAGCGATTGCCAAGTTAGTGGATTTAGGCGAACGGGCAACAGGCATGGGTAAAGGTCTCCAGGCGGCCTGACGGGACGGAAATTCGTCACCTGAAGAAATAGCGCGGTCTCTATTACATCTGCCTTTCGGGCGGCTTAACAGTTGGTAATCTCTTCTTGTTGACGACATCCCGCCGAAGGGCGGAACGTCGTCGTTCCGGCGCACGAGCGCCGACGCCCGTTGGGCTATTCGGCCAGTCAAGTACGCAAGTGCGTCAGCTCTTTTCGAGAATCTGGCGGAGTTTTTTTTCTTCGGCGGACGACAATGGTGTTGCATCAGCCGTTGTAGCGCTGGTGGTTGAGCGGCGGCTCGCCTGGATGAGCGCATAAGCTAGCGCCACGAGACAGGCTAGCGGGGCCAGCCAGAGGAGCAGTGTTTTGCTGTTCACGGGTGGTTTCAGCAGGACGAAATCACCGTAGCGGGCAACGATATAATCCATCACTTTCGCATCGGATTCGCCAGCCAGGAGGCGTTCGCGCACCAATAGGCGCAGGTCTTTGGCGAGCGGCGCGTTGCTGTCGTCGATCGATTGGTTTTGGCAGACGAGGCAACGCAGTTCAGCGGACAGCTTTCGGGCCCGCTGTTCCATTGCCGCGTCGGGCAGGATCTCGCCGGGTTCGACGGCAAGAGCGGGCGGGGCCGCAGACGCGAAGGCCAAGATAACGGCGACGAGGATGAGGGCTGCGCGCATGGGTTTACTCGGCGGGAGCGGCTGCGGGTTTGCGGCGCGCGAGGTTGGGCGCGCCGACGCGGAGGCGACGGTCGGACAGCGAGACTGCACCGCCTATAAACATCAGCACGGCCCCGAGCCAGATGAAGCGGACGAAGGGGTGGAAATAGAGGCGGACCGAATAGCCGCCGTCGGGCTGACTGTCGCCAAGAACAGTGTAGAGATCGCCCGCCCAGGAGGCATGAATGCCCGCTTCGGTGGTCGGCTGAGGGGGGCTGTCGTAGAGCCGTTTGGACGGGCTCAGGCTGGTAACGCTGGTGCCGCGCAGTGTCACGTCGAAGCTGCCGATCTGTTCGACGTAGTTGGCGCCTCTGGACGGGGTGATGCCGTTAAACTTCAGTGCATAGCCGCCGATCTCGACGGATTCGCCGGGCTTCATGACCAGGATTTTTTCGGCCTGATAGGCGCTGGTTGCGACGACGCCGATGGTCATCAGTCCGACGCCGAAGTGGGCCAGTGTGGTGCCGAAGATCGAGCGTGGCTGGTTGACGAACCGGCGGATCGTTTCTTCGCTGGAGACTTTGCCGAGCTTTGTGCGCGCGGCCAACTCGGACAAGCTGCCAGCCATCACGAACGCGCCGATGGCGAGACCGAACGGGGCGATCCATACGCCTTTCTGGCCATAGGCGAAGGCAATCAGAAGTACAGCCAATGCGATGATGGCTGCCACTTTCAAGAGTTGGGATGCGGCGGTCAGGTCGCCGCGCTTCCATGCCAGGAAGGGCCCGAAAGGCAAGGCGATCAATAACGGGGCCATCAGGGGCAGGAAGGTCAGATTAAAGTAGGGCGCACCGACGGAAATTTTGGCGCCGGTCGCTGCTTCAAGAGCCAGTGGGTACAGCGTGCCGATGAGGACGGTCGCGCAGGCGGTCGACAGCAGGATGTTGTTGAGGACGAGGCCGCCTTCGCGCGAGACGGGTGCGAACGCGCCGCCTTGGCGCAGTTCACGGGCACGCATGGCAAACAGGGCCAAGCCTCCGCCAGTGAAAAAGATCATGATCGCGAGCACGAAGACACCGCGTTCGGGATCGACAGCGAACGCGTGGACCGAGGACAGAACGCCCGACCGGACGAGGAAGGTTCCCATCAGCGAAAGGGAGAACGTGAGGATTGCCAGAAGGATGGTCCAGACTTTCAGGCTGTCGCGCTTTTCCATGACGACGGCGGAGTGGAGCAGGGCAGTGCCTGCAAGCCATGGCATGAAGGAGGCGTTTTCAACCGGGTCCCAGAACCACCAGCCTCCCCAGCCGAGTTCGTAATAGGCCCACCAAGATCCCATTGCGATGCCGATGGTCAGGCACATCCAGGCGGCGAGCGTCCAGGGGCGAACCCAACGGGCCCAAGCCGCATTGACGCGGCCTTCCATGAGCGCGGCGATGGCAAAGGAAAAGGCCATCGAGAAGCCGACGTAGCCCATGTAGAGGAACGGCGGGTGGAAGGCCAAGGCCGGGTCTTGCAGGATGGGGTTCAAACCGCGACCGTCGGCGGGAGCGGGCAAGAGGCGCAAGAACGGGTTCGACGTCAGAATGATGAAGCTGCTAAAAGCAACGCCGATGGATGCCTGCACTGCCAGAACGCGGGCTTTGAGTGTCGTGGGCAGGTTGGTGCCATATGCTGCGACCGCTGCGCCAAACAGCGCGAGGATCAGGACCCACAGCAGCATCGAGCCTTCGTGGTTACCCCAGACGCCCGAGATTTTATAAATAAGGGGCTTGGTCGAGTGTGAATTGGTCGCGACGTTGAGGACCGAGAAGTCCGACACGATGTAAGCGCGCGTCAGGCTCGCGAAGGCGATTGCGATCAGACCGAACTGAAGAACGGCTGCGGTGTTGCCCGCCGCCATCAGGCGATCGTCGCGGATGTGTGCTCCGTATGCCGGAACGACCATCTGAAAGACGGCGACGACGAGGGCCAGGATCAGGGCGAAGTGGCCGAATTCTGTGATCACGATGGGCTCCGGGGGTGGTGTCGGCAGATTTGAGGTCGGTTACGTTGAAGACGTATAGCAGGATTGGTTCTCAGTAAGCAGTGCCAGCAGAGGGCGGTGCGGAAGAGGCCGGGGCGGCGCCAACGGTCGCGTTAGGTTTGTGTTCTGCGGCGGGGCCAAGCTTGACGCCGCGCTCTTTGAGCGATTTGGCAACGTCCGGGGGCATGTAGTTTTCATCGTGTTTGGCGAGCACGCTGTCGGCGACGAAGACCCCCTGGTCGTTCAGAATTCCTTCGGTGACGACGCCTTGGCCTTCGCGAAACAGGTCGGGGAGAATGCCTTGATAGGTTACTGGCTGGAATTTCAAAGTGTCGGTGACCGCGAACTCGACCGTGGCACTGGTTCCGCGCTTGACGGAACCGGCCGCAACCAGACCGCCGAGGCGAAAGCGCTGGCCTTGCTTGATCTTTTGTTCCGCGATGTCGCTGGGGGTGCGGAAATAGGTGATTTTGTCGGTGAGCGCGTAGAGCACCAAACCCGTGGCGAGGGCCAGAACGGCGACGCAGGTGCCGATCAGAGCGGTGCGGCGTTGTTTACGGGTCATCGGCGGCTTTCATTTCCAGGTTCAGGACTGCAGACCCAAGCTTACGGCGAGGGCATCCAATTCGGTTGTCGCGGCCGGGTTGGCGGCAACGGCCTTGCGGGCATCTTTCAGCGCCGACTTGGCGTCGTCGGCCTTGCCGAGTGCTGCGTGGCCGGTGACAATTCTCGACCAAGCGGCGACATCGAGGGGCGCTGTTTTTACGGTATCGGCTGCTTTTGCGATCATACGACCAATCATTTGCTCGCGCATCTCAGGAGCAAGCTTTTGCGCCGCCGCCACAAATTCGGCGGGGGTTGGTCCTTTGGCGTCTGCGGCGTTGCCGGACGCGGGGGCCAGAACCGGCGGGGTGACGCCTGCCGCCGAAGGCGCTGACGCTGGCGGCTTTCCGGTCGCGGCGGCAAGGCGCTCTTCAACGGCTGACCGCCAGGGCGCATCGGATGGCGCGGATTTCAGCATCTCCATGTAGACCGCAGCAGCGGCTTCAGGACGGCCATTCTGTTCATCGAAAATGGCAAGCCAGAACTTGGCTTCGATGCGGCTCGGGTCCAACTCAATCAGGCGCTGGAACGCTTTCTGCGCGGGTTCATTGACGATGCCGTTGTTGGCCATGACGTTGGCCTTGGCGAGGCCCAACAGGCGTTCTGGGGTTTCACCGATGAGGGTGATCGCGCGGGCGAAGGCAATGGCTGCATCTGGGGCGCGGCCCATCGAGAGATAGACGGGCGCCAGGACTGCCCAGCCTTGGCCATCATCGGGCTTTTCGCGCAGCCGTGCTTCGACTTTGGCGATCAAGTCGTTGGGGGCGGTCGTGTTTGGAGCTTCGGCCAAGCGCTCTGCGAGCGGGCGTCCGGGCAAGCCGGGCGAACCGATAGCCAGATAGACGATCAGACTCAAAATCGGAACTGCGGCTGCGCTGGCAAGCAGGAGCCTGCCGGCAAGCGCTGACTGGGCGTGGGGCGATGCGGCGGTTTGCGCGCCGGTTCCGGCTTGCTTCAACAGGCGACGGGCAACTTCCGACCGGGCGGCGGCGGCCTGCCCTGGGTCGATGACACCACGTTCGGCATCGGCTTCCAATTCGGCAAGCTGATCGCGATAGACGTCGAGATCGGGATCATGCCCTGACGGCGCGGGTGTGCCAGTCGCGCTGGCAAGCAGCAAGGTTGCGACGGCCGCAGACAAAAGGGCGAGGCTTATCCAGAGAAGCATTTGCAATCCATCAGGCCAGCATGGCCACACTGCGTGAATAAGATCGGAAGTCGCCGATAGCAAGGCGCGCGAGGTCACGGCGTGGGCGCGCATTGATTTGCCAACCGTTGCCCGCACTTTGCAAGCTTACGAAATTGAACATGATTCAAATCAACGGCTTAAAAAAACAGCGCCCCGGCTAGGGCGCTGCATGGTTTGATCGACGATGATTTTACGCGCCGACGACGTCTGGATGTCAGGCGACGTTGCGCCACGTGCCGTCGTTATTGCGGCAAGCGGTTCCACGCATGGTCTGGGCGCGGCCGTCAATATAGACGGTGTGGGCGTAGTCGCGGCAGTCGTCGGGACCGCGGCGATACGGCTTGGAGGGGACTACTTCACCGTATCGGCCGTTGTCTGGGTTGCGCCAGGGGGTCGAGACGCCGGACTGGCCGCGTTCAAGGGCTGCCAATTCGGCTTGCTGGGCGAGCATTCGGTCCTGCTGGTCCATGGACTTGCCAATTTCGCTGCCGACAAGGCCGCCCACGAGGGCGCCGGCGACCGTGGCGAGGACCTTGCCGTTGCCTTTGCCGAACTGGTTGCCGATGACGCCGCCGGCCACCGCGCCGACCAGGGTGCCGGACTCTTCCTTGTTGGCGCACGCGGTGAGCGTGAGAGATGCGACGATCGCTGCCGTCAGAGTTAAGCGCTTCAGGCGCATCGTGAACCTCGTTTGATTTCCGGGATCGAGCCCGGACCCGTCTGGCGGTGATGCACGCGCGCACCAACTCTCCCTCAGCATTTAGCATTGCGGGGAGATTCGGGCGAAAATTCGTCGTCACGCCGGTCGGTTATGTGGAAAAGATTGATCAGACAGAGGGCAATTCCAGGCGAACGAGGAGGCCGCCGAGGGGGGAGGCGTCGAGCGCCATGGAGCCACGATAGGTGGTGGCGATGTCGGCGACGATCGACAGGCCGAGGCCGGACCCGGGCGCTGATTCGTCCAAACGCTGGCCGCGTTTGCCGATTTTTGCGCGCTGGCTTGCGCTGAGACCCTCACCGTCGTCTTCGACTGTCAGGATCAACATCCGCTTGTCCTGGGTGGCGGAAAGCGGGAGGGGGGCGACCGTCAAATGGACGGCGCCTGCCGACCATTTGCACGCGTTGTCGAGCAGATTGCCGAGCATCTCTTCGAGGTCTTGCTGTTCGCCTTGAAAACGGATGTCGGCTGGGCACTGGAGCGTGATGGCGACGCCCTTGTCGCGGTGGATGCGTTCGAGGGCACGCTTCAAGGATTGGGCGACGGGTTCAATGACGGTCGAACGGCCAATGACATTGGCGCGGGCGGCCATGCGGGCGCGGTCGAGATAGTGACTGACTTGCTCGCCCATGATTTTTGCCTGCTCAGTCACCTTGTCGCCGAAGTCTGATTTGTGGTCACGGGCTTCATTGGTGATGACGGCGAGCGGCGTTTTCAGGGCGTGGGCGAGATTGCCGACCTGGGTGCGGGCACGCTCGATAATTTCGTGGTTCGAGCGGATGAGGGCGTTCAACTCGGTCTGAAGTGGCTTGATTTCGGCGGGGAGGTCGCCGGTCAGTTCGGTTGCGTCGCCCGAGCGAACGGCGGCCAGACCACGCTCAATGCGCCGCAAGGGGGCAAGGCCGAATTGGATTTGAACGATGGTGACGGCCAACAAGCCAAGTCCTGCCAGAGCCAAAGCGACCATCAGGCGCTGGCGGAAGTGGGTGGTCAGGTCGGCAATCCAGTCGTAGGGGCCAGCGACCAGGATCGAGTAGCGGGGGGTGTCGGATTGATAGCCGACGTTGTTGACGACTTCGACAATGCGGATCGGCTTGCCGTCGGGACCTGAGGTGTTACGCCAGCGTTTGCCGGTTTTGTCGGCGGGGAATTTGAGTTCGTAGGGGGAGTCCAGCGTGCCGGTAGCGAGCGAGGGGGACACGAGCTTGCGCGCACCGGGGACGTCCAGTGGCTTGATCTGCCAATAGAAACCGGAATTGGGGATTTCAAATAACGGTTCGTAGCGGTTGGGCGGGTCAGCGGGTTCGCTGCCGGTGGTCGCCATGCTGTCCAGGTTGATGCCGTCGACGAGCTTGATCAGGTTGTTGTCGAAGCCGACTTGGACGTCTTCGCGGTAGAGCGTGTATATCAGGTATCCCGCGAGCGGAAGGACGATGAGCGTCCAGGCGATCGAGGTTGCGAACAGACGGGCCGCGAGGGAGTTAAACTTCATCCGGCGTATCGCTCATGCGATAGCCAAGACCGCGAACAGTCTGGATGATGTCGACGGGGAGTTTCTTACGCAGGCGACCGATGAAGACTTCGATGGTGTTACTGTCGCGGTCGAAGTCCTGGTCGTAGAGGTGCTCCACTAATTCCGTGCGCGAGACGACGCGACCGTTGTGATGCATCAGGTAGGCGAGGAGGCGATATTCATGTGAGGTCAGCTTGATCTGCTGCCCGGCGCAGGTGACGCGGGCGGATTTGGTGTCGAGACGGACGGGACCGCATTCGATTTCGGATTTGGCGTGGCCAGAAGCGCGGCGAACTTGAGCGCGGATACGGGCGAGAAGTTCTTCCATATGGAACGGCTTGGCCAAGTAGTCATCGGCGCCAGCGTCCATGCCGGCGACCTTGTCGCTCCAACGGTCACGGGCGGTCAGCAAGATGACCGGCATTTTTTTCTCGGAGCGCCGCCATTGCTCAAGGATGGAGATGCCGTCCATTTTGGGAAGGCCAATATCAAGTATGACAATGTCGTAGGGTTCGGTGTCGCCCAGGTAGTAACCCTCTTCGCCATCGGACGCGCTGTCGACGGCGTAGCCCGCATCGCTCAGCGCTGTGACGAGCTGGCGGTTCAGGTCTTTATCATCCTCAACGACAAGGACGCGCACGGGCTGGGTCTTTCTGTTGGCGGCTCAAGTCTGCGAGTTCCCGACGATAGGGGGGAATGCAGGGGGAAGGCAACTCATTGCTTCGTGAGATCAGTCGCTAAACGGATTCTTGGCATCGACGGAGACGGCTTTCATTTGGCCATTCTTGGTGCGGACGACCAGCTTGTATACAAAGCCTGCTTTGGATTCGCACAAGGTCGAGCGGACGATTTCGCCGCCCAGTTTGGCTGGGGCCGCTGTGGTCAATTGATCAATGGTGACAAGCCCTTCCGCTTTTACGAGGATGCTGGCGGCAGACCAATCGGAAAAACAGGCGTCGGCTGCGGAGGAGGCAACCGGCGCCGAGGTCAGGCTCAAAAGGATGGTCAGTATGCGCAGGGGGAAAATCATCATCGGGTCCAATATGTTGCTCTTAAGCATAAGGGCTCAGGCTGAACCGGGGGTGAATAAGCAGGTCGTCTGCAGAACCTGGAGCTTTTAGAGATCCCGGACCGGCGCTCGATCAGGCGCGCCGGTTCGGGACGATCGTTATCGCGTTAGACTTTGAGGGTCAGCGTGCGCTGAACAAGGGGCTGCTGGGCGCGGACCCGGCCATAAACGGCTGTCAGCGTGCCGACGAGACCAACGAGGGCTTGGGCGATGTTGGTGATCTGGCCTGCGACTGTGTGGACGGTTGTAGACGAGACGTCGAGGCCAAGTGCGGGGCCGATTGCGGGCAAGACGGCGGCGAGGCCCGTGACGACGGCGCCCCAGATGGTGATGGATTCGCCCCACCATTTGGGTTGGGCTTGTGTCGGCGTTGAGACGTCGGTCATGGGTGTGGGTCCTGTGGCTAGGGTTAAAGACAGAGCGAGGGTTTTGTCGACGCGAGCGAGCCAGCCGCGGCCGAAACGGGGAAAGCCGTTCAGCGTGCGGTAGCGACGGCGGCGAAGATCGGCGTAGGTCTTCAGCGCCGAGCGGGGATTGGCAGCTGCGGCTGCGGCCTGCGTCTGGGGGCCGAACTCGCCGTCGATGGGACAGCCGATGGCTGTTTGAAGCATGCGGATCGCGGTTACCGTGCCCATGTTGACGGCGGTGTCGACGTGGAACAGCGCCAGGGATGGCGGGAGGCTCGGGCAGGCGGCCTTGAGCCAGTACTCATAGAAGTAGATCGCGCGGACCTGGGGGGCTTGGATGCGCTGAAGCCCCGCGATGAGGGTTGCGCGATTTTCGGGGGTGATGGCCATTTTGCGATGGCGGGCGTAGTCGGCGAGCGTGATGCCGAAATTGGTCGGGCCGCCGGGGTCGGCGGGGTCGTCGGTGTAGCCGCCCTCCATGGCGAGGACGTGGGCGAGGGCACGGTCGAAGGTGGGGCTTGTGGGCGCGGGGGGCGTTGGAGCGGGCTCCGGTTGCAGGGGAGAGGACCAGCGCAGGGAGAGCAGGCGAGAGGCGGGAAAGGCTTCGACGGTGACGGCGTTCGACTGATTGCCGCCGAGCAACATGAGGCCATTGGCCGATTGGCCGATGAGAAAGCCGACGTGACCTGCATTCGGATCGGGACCGCGCGAAAGGACGGCAATCGCACCAAAGCGGGGCTCGTTGAGTTCGATGCCCCAGCCGAGATAATCACGCGCGCGCAGGGTGCGGGCGGAGGGCGTGCCAGCACGCTCCAGGCAGGCGCTGACATAGGCGGCGCACCAGGCGACGTCGTCGCTGGTGACTGCGGGGTGGCCAGCGTCGGCAAACAGCTCAGCGATGCGCGGATTTGCAGCGGAGCCTGGGGTTTCGCGTTGGCCGAGCTCGGCCCACGCCGGGGCGAGCCACGCGGGTTGGTCGAGGGGCGTTGGCATGGGGATCTCGGTGCTTTTTGGGGGATGTCGTAACGGTTCATTTTTTGGAGTGAGCGAGTGGCCGCCCCGCACCCCAACCCTCTCCCCGTTAAGGACGGGGAGAGCGACTGTCTTAACTGTCAAGCGGTTTGCCATGGTTTCTGATCCCTGACGATAGCGTTGAGGATGGTGAGGAGTTTGCGGGCAACCGCGATCAGAGCCACCATCTTCGGCTTTCCGGC
>Ga0247844_1001945_pt1 | contig 35466 bp, 41 predicted proteins | sample LaCtaG_FD_192421 | JGI IMG/M metagenome (GOLD analysis project Ga0247844, IMG submission 192421) | Freshwater microbial communities from meromictic Lake La Cruz, Castile-La Mancha, Spain - LaCruzMarch201714.5m_1 | ecosystem: Environmental > Aquatic > Freshwater > Lake | place: Spain: Castile-La... | reverse complement strand
AAACGAGAAATTGGAAAAACATTAATGAAGTTTTTTTAAATTATTTACAAAGAGAGAAAAAGTTTGATATAAGTTTGGCATCTTAGTGATCAGGTCCACTGGTCAACTATCCAAAAAAATTCCGTTATTGTATTTCCAATCTTTCGCACCCGAGTTATATGGAGGATCTATGTAAATCGCATCAACCTTTCCTTTATGAGAATAGGTCAATGCTTTTAATACATGATAGTTCTCGCCGTTGATGACAGTGTGAAATGACTTATCACCACCTCTTTCGACTTTTCCTGTACTCACAAGACCTGGATATAGGTAGTCACGAAATTCTGCGATGACGACCAAATCCTCAACGGAAATCTCTTCTGAAACGACTTTTTTATTTTCAATAATCTCAATCAAAGCATTTTTTTTGTTTTTTACTTCAGAAATTTTCTTCACGATCCAAACGCGTGGATCACTTTTTGATTTTTCACCACGAAGAGAAAGCTTACAAACTTTGTCTCCTTTCCTAACGGTTCTTCGCGGAAGCTCCACAATCTCAGGACGATGCCTTTCAAAGTTAAGCCCGAAAGCTAATCTCGATGCGTGTTCTCTAAACTCGTTTTCAAGATCAGCACCAATTTGTGGGTCTTTGTTTTTAACGGAAGCAATGAGGTCTGTTAAACGTGACATAGACCCTCCACAGCTCGAATAAATTTAATTTTCATGTGAATCTCCATCTTCAGCATTTGCTCCACCATCCCTGATCCACTTATCAACTTCACTGGCCTGAAACTTCCAAAGTCGGCCTACCCGATGGGCAGGAATCTTTCCCTTATCTAGCCAGCGATAAATGGTTTCCTTCGACACACCTAAATGCGCACCAATTTCTTCAACAGAAAGCCAGCGCTCTGAATCACTCATTTGTGAATCTCCATAAATCGTCCAAAGTCTTAATATGTTTAGAATAGTAGAACTTTTATGACTGTCTTTGACAAGCTAATACTATTTCAGACTAAATCAGACTTCTTATGGCATTTAAGAAAACTTAAGACTGGCTTGAATCATTTGTGAGACAAGTGTCTCACAAATGAAACACTTGTCTCAAGAATCCTGAATTATTATCAATAGTTGACACACCCATGAGTCTCATCATAAAACCCAGCCCGAATTATGACTCGATAAGAGTTATTTGGAGGAACTATGTCAGAAGCAACTATCACAGCGGAGACCGAAGCCAATCTCAGTATCAGCTCAGGCTTTGTCCTCGCGATCATCGCAAACATCCTTTGGGGAACAAGCTTCCTCGCAAGTAAATACACACTTCAAGCATGGGGGCCATTCACATCGGCTGCACTTCGCTTTGGGATCGCAACCGTGTGCCTACTTGGAATTTTGCAGGCAATGAAAAAGAAAATTGATATGCCAGAAACCGTGGGCCAGTGGCTTGGCCTCATCTTGATTGCAACATCGGCTTTTGGCGTTTTATACCCGATGCAACTTGCGGGGCTTAAATTTATTCCTTCAAGCTTATCAGCAGCGATCATGCTTATGTCACCAATTGCAGTTTTGCTCTTAAGCAGAATCATTTTAAAAGAGCGGCTATCAAAACTAAAATACATAGCACTCACTTTTGGTGTTGTAGGCGGTGCGGTTTTAATTTCTTCAACCAGTAATGGAATGAAAGTTAATCTTAACTCTGATTTTTTCTGGGGCACTCTGCTTACACTTGCTTCAGCAATAAGCCTTGCAGTTTCAGCTATTGCAACTCGCAAATTCTCAGAGAAGATTTCAAGCCCAACCATCACTTTTTGGACAATGGCCATTGGCTTTCTTGAGCTTGCGATACTCGCATTTATTTTTGAGGAAGACGCAATGGCTTCAATCAGCAGAAATGCCAACACGCTTTCATTAGTGTCCCTCTTCTTCTTAGCCTTCGTTTGCTCGGCATTTTGTTTTTATATGTGGAACTACGCTTTATCTAAAGCCTCACCACAAGAAATCGCATCATCTATGCACATAAAAACACCCACAGCAGTTTTACTCGGGGTTTTCATCGCAAATGAAGAATTGAATGCTCCCGTCATTGTCGGAACAGCACTTGTGATGTTTGGAGTGTGGTTGTCACAACAGAAAAAAATTTGGGGGCTAGGATGAACACGTTTCAACCTGATTTAATTGTCGAAGTGACTGGAGCTTGCAATAGAGCTTGTGTGGGTTGTTATGCTCCAAATGTGGTCGCTAAAGATGCAGCATCTGTTTATGAAAAACGCCCAGAACTTTTTATTGGAGTCGTAGCCCTAAACAACACATGGAATGAGTTAAGAGTGTTTTCAAGAGTAACAGCCATTCGTGGCGGTGAACCGACTCTACACCCAGAATTACCTGCAATCTTAAAAAAAGTTGTCAAACATTCAGAGCAAGTTTTTTTAGAAACTCATGGACGTTGGTTAATGGCAGAAGATTTTATTCCTTATATGGGCCTGTTAGAGTCAATCAAAACAAACGGGATCATTGTAAAAATCTCTTTCGATAAAATGCACGGTCTAAAAGTAGATGAACTTCAAAGGATTACCCATTTTTTAAAATGGCACGATGTAGATTACCGAATCGCAATTACTGAGGCGACTTTAGCGGATTACATGGTTACTCGCTCAATGTGCTCTTGGATTGAAGATAACAAGATTATCTACCAGCCAAAGGCTTTAAGTGCTGACGGGCTAGTGAAGCCTACCATTGGTACGATAAACGTGCGCGGAGAATTAAAAGCGACTCTTACGCATAAGTTTGAAGAAGAAATTTCTATAGAGGTAGCTTTCGCATGAGAATAACTGTAGCTCTACTATTAGTCTTGGTAGCAACCATCGCACAGGCAAAGGAAACTGTGACGGTTGGTCTTGCTTCTAATTTTTCAGAGCTAAGTACAGTTTCGTTTAGTCCATTCGGTGGATATTTTAAAGATGCAATCCAGCTCGCTATCAGTGACAACAAGAAAATACTTGATAAGGCTCAGATTGATATTAACCTTCAAGAGTTTGATTACGGTAAAGATGAGATCAATGTCCTAAAGAAAGTAAAAGAAGCGGCAGATTCAAAAAGCCTTGTGGTGATAGGCTACAACTACTCCTCACCAGCACTTTTATCGGCACCACTTCATGTGGAACAAAAACTTCCAGTCATTTATCCAAGTGCTTCAGCAAATCGTTTATCTACATTTGGGAAATATATTCACCTTGGATCATTCAGCAATCGATTCATGGTGGAGTCTTTGGCCAAGATCGCTAGTCAAACCATCAAAGCAAAGAAAATTCTCGTACTAGCAGCAGTGGATTGTGCTTATTGCATGGACTTGGTGAAAAGCTTTGAGAACGAAATTCAGAAATATGATGTCGAGATCGTGAAAACGATCCCACTTCTTGAAAAAGATACCAATTTTACCAAAATCGCGGACCTTGCAAAGAATCTAAAATTTGATGCCGTATTCGTACCTTGCCAAGAGCTAACAGCGGCAAGACTGATCTCTGCGCTCACTGAAGCTGGAATTACGACACCATTTTTAGGTGCTGATGGCTGGGGCAATGAAGGTTCCGAGTTTTTCAGAGTCCTTAAAGGTAAGACATTTACTGGATACTCCGTCACGCACTGGCATCCACGGTTAAAAACAGCAAAGTCCAAAAAGTTTGTATCTGACTATCTTGCGCGTTTTAAAAAGCTCCCAAACGATACGTCTGTGCTGGCCTATGATTCAATGACTCTCTTAATCCAGACCATAGTAAAAACAAAACCACTTACTCGTGAGAACCTGGAGAAAAATTTATCTCTTGTGAAAACCTTTGACGGTGTCACTGGCAGAGCATACTGGGATGCTCATAAAGCCCCAAGAAAAGATATTATTGTCCTGAAAACTACGAATACAGGATTTGCTATAGATCAAATCAAGGCGGTGACCCGTGAGTAAAACAAAATCACTAAAAGGCCGCGTGTCAGATATTTCCATCTACTCATTTATTTGCATGAGTGTTGTGATGTTTGTTTGTTTCTGGATGTATTCGGTAAAGAAAAATAAAATTGCTGAAGCACAAATCAAAACAGAACTTACCCTTAACCTTACAAACCAAAAAAATCAATTCCTACCATCATATCTTTTGCCTGAACAACAGCTTGGGATGAATTTGATTCTCTCGAAAATTCAAAGCGATGAGACTCTTTCAGAAATAAAAATTCTTGAATCTCAAAAAGACATTCCAAGCGAGTATGTCGATTGTCGCTTGAATGAATCAAATGTAACCACTTGTTCAACAAAAAACTTTGCTTTAACCGCAGTGATTGCGCCTCTTCGTGATGCAGATAAAACTTATGGGTATCTATTCAAAGCAAGAAAAAACTCGTCGGCAGGAAATATTGAACAGGCCATTCATTTTGCGGGGGCAGCAGTAGCCCTAATTGCTCTTGCATTCTTTGTAATTTACTTACGTTTAAGAAATTTAACGGCTAAACAATTACCGCAGTCAATGGATCAGCTCACCAAATGGATCGAGGCAGAGATTGAAGGCAAAGAGCATGATGATGTCGCTCTTGGATTTAAAGAGTTAGAAGATTTAAAGCGGAAAATCGCCATTGTCATTGAGCGTGCAAACAAATCTCGTGAGCAGGCTATTATTGGACAAGTAACCAGTGGAATCATGCACGACATCAAGACACCACTTCATTCGATTGTGACAGCAACGCATTTAGTGGATGAACAGAAGTCTGATTCAGAAGATCGTCCAATGCTTCTCGAAAATCTTTTTAATATGTGTGTTGGTAATATTCCACTTATTCGTGAAATTATCGAAACTACGTTAGATGGGAACCGTAACATTCAGGTTAAGAAGTCTAATGCCAACCTTAGAGATACGATTGATAGAGCCATTGTTTTAACGAAAGAATTTTCTCTATACCGCAATGTAAGTGTTGAAGTAGATGCTCCATCTGAAATATTTGTGGATTACGACACTACTCAGTTTTCTCGTGTGATGAATAACTTGCTTAAAAATGGAATAGAGGCAGCAGCCGAAACTTCAGCCGTACCAAGAGTGAAAATTTCAGCCTCTAAAGGTGATAGACAAATCAACTTGATAGTTGAAGATTCTGGTTCAGGTTTCACAGGTTCACCTGAAAAAGCTTTCCGCGCATTTAGAACTACGAAAACCAGAGGCACAGGACTTGGACTACTTATAAGTAAAAAGATTATTGAGGCCCATAACGGAAAGATCAAGGCATCAAACGGCTCGATCTATGGTGGAGCGAGAATGGAAGTCGAACTTCCACTAGAGGAATAATATGGATAGAAAATCAAAAATACTGGCACTTGACGACGACAGAAACTGGTTACACCAAGTACCACTAATTTTAGGCAGTCAATATGAAATCACTACGAAGGCAACGATTGATAGTGGCATCAGAGAAATTGAAGAAAATTTCTTCGATGTGATCCTGCTCGACATTAACTTTGAAAACGATCCTAGATCAGGACTTGATGTTTTTCGCCTTATCAAGGCCAAAGACCATAGCGTTGATGTTATAGTGATTAGTGGTGAAACGAACCCTACGAAACTCATTCAAATTATGAATGCTGGGATTACCAGCTTCCTTCCTAAAATGTGTACACCCGCAGAAATCCGTGATGCCGTTTCAAATGCCATTAGCGCCAAGAGAATGAAGTTACGCGCACACGACATCAACAGTAAATCGATGAGTCAAATCATTGGACGTTCAGATAAAATGAAATTACTCCGTGAAGAAATTAGCATAGCGGTAGGATCAGGAGTGAAAGATATTCTTCTTGTCGGGGAAACTGGAACAGGTAAAGAAGTTATAGCTCGCTCCATTGCATATCTAGCAGACCCAAGTAAAAGATTTACGCCCGTTCACTGTGGAGCCATTAATGATGGGCTCTCGGAGTCAGAACTTTTTGGACACGTTAAAGGAGCCTTTACTGGGGCAGATCGTGACCGTCCAAGCGTTTTTGAGGTCGTTGGTGGCGGTTATGTGTTTCTTGATGAGATTGGCGAAATGCCACTCATGCAGCAAACAAAACTCCTCCGAGTGCTTCAAGAGCGTCAGGTTCAGCGCGTCGGTTCATCTGAAGTTAAAGATGTAAGTTTTCGCTCAATCTCTGCGACGAATGTGAATCTTAAAAAGGCTATTGCCGATAAAACTTTCAGAGAAGATTTGTTCTATCGTATTAATAAAATGATTATTCAAGTTCCTGCTCTGCGTGATCGCTTAGAAGATATTCCAGATTTAACACATTTCTTTTTGTCGGATTGCTTTCCAAGTAGGAACATCGAAATCACTGATGAAGCAATAGAACTTCTCAGGGCCTACCATTGGCCAGGAAATGTTCGTCAATTAAAGAGCACCATTGAAGCTATTGGATCACGTTTGAAAGAAGACATTATTCGTGAGGGCGATATTTGCCGTGCTCTTCCTGAAGTAACTAAAGTATTTGGAAAGAAAGCAACTCGCATTCTCATCGGTCATTTTGGTGCCTCACTTATTAGTAAGGAGCGTGACCGTTTTGAAAAAGCGATTCTGAAAGCGAAAGGGAATAAAAAAGTAGCAGCAGAAGACCTTGGTGTTTCACGGGCGACTTTCTACCGTCGAGCCAGTGAGCTTGGACTAATTCAGAGCCGTGAAGTAGAATCGGTTAATCATTAAATGAAAATAGCAACATTTGAAACCGCCCGATTGTTTTTAAAACCGATTACGAAGCAGGACACACCTTCGTATCAGAAGAACTTTGCTGATTATGAGGTCATTCGTTTTTTGGCGGCAACCGTGCCGTGGCCCTACCCAGAGAATGGTGCTGAGTTTTTTATTGAGCAAATGATTCTGCCGCATCAAGGTAAAGATCGTTGGTGTTGGAGCATCTTTGAAAAAGATAATTTAAGCGAAGTCATTGGAGCAATTGATTTGTGGCGAGTACCAAATCCTGCAAATCGTGGATTTTGGCTTGCTCATCGACACTGGAATAAAGGCTACATGACCGAAGCGGTCACACCAGTGATGGACTACGCCTTTAATGAACTTGGATTTGAAGAATTGTTTTTCTCAAATGCTCTTGGGAATACACAATCACGCCGAGTAAAAGAAAAAACAGGTGCAACTCTCACAGGGTTCAGAGATGAAGCCTTCGTTGATCCAAAATTTATCAAAGCTGAGAATTGGCATCTCACCAAGAAAGATTGGATGGCTTCGATTGTTAATCGAAGTTACAATATGAAAAAATAAACTCGCGACTATTCTCTTAACGGATGAGCCGAGGTCACGAAAGTATATTTATTAAGAATTGTATGAACTGAATCGCCCGCTTCAATAGCATCATCGTTGATTCCTGCAACAATAGAGTTATAAACAGATTCAACAAGCTCTGCAAATTGAAATAAATTCACAAACGTCGAGTCATCAGTCGCATCAAAGTTTTTTTCATCAATATTTCCATCCCATAATCTTTCTGGAAGAATAACTAGGCGACTATCAGTGGAATCTGAAAATACAGTGAACTTATGCCGTTCAAGATTATTGCGGTTTCTATTGGTTGGGATATTCAGCAAATTAAAATCATGCGTAAAAGCATTCCTCAACGCCTTTAAGACACAAATAACTCTTTCCCTCTCATCTTCCGCGATGGCAAAACTATCCAGATTAGCAAAATTGTTTAGCGCGTAAACGATACTATTTTCATTGTTGGCACGAGCTGGGCCATCAGCTTTTTTAAATATGCTGCCAATCTGATCTAAAACACTAAAATATCCAATCGCGGCCAGCCAAATGGCAGATTGTCTTCCTTCTGTGCGCTGACCAGTTTCTACATTTCTATTTAAAACTTGTCGGCAATCACGAAGCCCTGCAATCAGTGTAGAATACCGCTCACTCCCTCTATATTCAAAAGGCTGAGTTGAATTTAAGTATCTTCGTAATAATTCTTTTTCTTCAGGGGTCATCATTAAATCCTATTGTATTCGTTTTTTCTGCTAGCTTGAGACGCAATCTCACATTTTAGACAACTGCCCATGTCTCTTTCCTGAAACACTTATCTCAGTCTCATTTTCGTGAAACGCCTGTCTCACAAATCTTTTCAATCATAACAATCACTTAAAAATTTAGCACGCAAAAATAGATTTGGCACGCTTTTGCACTCTATGTCCATGAACACAAAATGTGTCTCATGAACCAGAGGAGGTGAAATGTGAGGACGATTGAAGAACTAGAAAACGATGCAGATGTATTTAATGAATTAATCGAGCACAACGAAAACTTGAAAGAACGTGAACGAAACCGCATTGGCGTGCGCTCATTTGTAAAAACTCTTCGCACACGATGCCATTGCTGTCATTCAAAGCTGAAAATTCTTCAAGGAGCACAATACTGCCCTGACTGTAATTGGGATTCACTAGAAGACCCTAGCTGCTCATGGGCCGTGTGATGACGGGGCTGATTTATCTACTAATTGCGATTTATGCGAAGAACCCAAGAAACAAAAAACAAAGCATTTACCTACTAGGAGTAACAAGAAATGAAAACATTGAAAGAAATCTTAAGCGAGCAAACCAAGGAGCTTCAAAAGCCACAATTCTATCGCTTTCAAGTCTTCGTGAATGGCAGCGAGAAGAAAAATATCGTAGGAATGGCGTGGCTCAAGGCAGGTCAGAAAATCTACACCATTAAACTTTGGACATTCCTCTCTGAAAAATTCTTTCTTCTTCCAAGTAAGGAAGACCAGACGAAGTACCTCATTATGACTAGAGAGCCAGTAAAAGCAGAGAAATCAATGAAGAAGTATCACTGGAGCATCGTTGGAAATGCAAAAGCAAACCCAGCTAACGGAGTGATTGAGCTTTATTTCGATCTTTTAGGAAAAACCATCTATATGAGCATTTATCCAGACGAATCCAAGCGTGAAGCCACTCAAAGGATTCCTGTCGATGCACTTGAAGCGGCTTAATCAAAACCAACACACAAATAAGTAGGAGAAACTAATGAACAAGAAACAAATGATGATGACTTTAGCAATCGTGGCAGCAATCGGAATTTTTGTACCCGATCTTGCACACGCAGGTCTGGAAACGAGTTTGATGGGGATTAAAACAAAACTCACGGGAGTAATTCTCCCTTTGCTCTCAGTGATCGGAATTGCAATAGCAGGAACTTCATTCTTTACAGGGAATCCAAATGCGAAACAGCACATTGCATACGCCATCATTGGTTGCATTATCGGGTTTGGAGCGCAAGGGATTGTCGACTTCATCGCCCAAACAGTTCGCTAGGAGGACGTAGATGGAAGATGAAGGGCTAATCACCACAAGAGTTCCGCGAGCATTAGAAATGAAGAGTAAGCTCTTTGGGTATGAACTCCCAGACTTGCTTCTAATTTTCTTCAACCTCGCCATCACGAACTTGATATTTGGTGGGACTTCCTTTCGTTATCCGTTGGTGTGGGGAACAACGCTCGTTTTGGCGTTGTTCCTCTACTTCGCGAAGCGTGGAAGACCCGATAACTACGTTCAACACTTAGGCGAGTTCTTGATTCGGCCAGCTTACTTTGCAGCAGGAAGATCAGATCGCCTGTATCGAAAATTCAAAGGAAAGGTAAAAAATGTTTCAAAAAAAGAATAGCGACCCAAGCCTCTCTGAAGAACTCCCCTTTTGGGAATTTTCTGAGGCTCCAAGGCCCCATTTGATTTTAAATGATGGTTCACTGGTAAGCGGAATGAAACTTTCGCTCATCGACATTGAGTGTTTTGATGATAGTGAGGTTAATCAGCTTGCAATGAAACTGCGTGGAGTTTTGAACTCCATTTCTGAAAATACTTCAGTGCAGTTCTGTTTATCAGTAGGATCGGATTTTTCAGGTGTACTTAAAAAACACGCTGATGGGAAAAGCTCATCCATTCACCCACTGGTAGCGAGTATTGCGGATTTCAGAGAAAAAAAACTTAATGCGGCCCTCGAAGCGTCAGAACTTTATCGCCCTGAGCTTTCGATTTATCTCAGAACTCAGATGATCGGTGGTAAAAAACTGAGTTTCCTTAAAAAGAAGGAAGAGTTTTCTGAGGCATCAGCTCAGTCTTATGAAGAAACCCTAGAACTTCTATTTCAAAACGTGGATACACTGATCTCGTCCTTCACTTCTATTGGCCTTCATGGACGAGTATTGGCTGCACAGGAGTTGAAGGGCAATATTTATGAGCATCTTAATCCAAAACGCTCTAAGACTGAGCCAGTGCCACTCATTACCACTCCCAAAAGTGACAATGTAGAGAAAGAGACACTGGATGAAGTAGATTGGCTGGCAGAGCAGTCACCGCGAGAGCAATTGGTTTTTGGCGATCTTATCTTGGGTTTTGAGCAGTTCACCTTGGATTCACATCACCACAGGATTATTACGCTCAAAACGCTACCTGAAGTGACTTTTGCAGGACAACTTTCAACATTTCTGCGAATGCCGTTTCATTATGATTTGACCCTGTCATTTGAAGTTCCAGGCCAAGCAGACGAGATGGCAAAACTTCAGCAAAAAAGAAAAATGGCACACTCGTTGGCCATGACTTCAGGGAACAAGGCGAGCGATCTTGAAAGTGAAACGAAACTTTCATCTACAGAAGAACTGATCCGAGAGTTACTTAGCACTGGTCAGCGTATCTACGCAGCCCAGATGAGTATTATCCTCCGCGCTCCTGCAAGCGATGACGGTACGAAGAAACTGAATCGTCAAGTACGCGAAGTGCTTTCAAGATTCCGCGCACTCCAAGGAGCCGAAGGACTTGAGGAAAGTGTTGGGTCTTGGAAGATTTTTAAAGGTGATCTTCCTTGTGCCCCTGTAAGGTTGGAACGAGCCAAGAAAATCAAGACGAATAACTTAGTTGATTTCATCCCGATCTATGGGCCACGCGAAGGTGACGACGATCCAGCAGTTATTTTTAGAAATAGACTCAATGGTCTTGTGAGCTTTAACCCATTTGATTCAAAACTCACAAACTACAATGCTCTGGTCACAGGATCATCTGGCGCAGGGAAAAGTTTTTTAAATAACTGCATACTTGCTCAAGAGCTTGCCCGTGGGCTTCGTGTCTTTATTATTGATATTGGCGGATCATACAAAAAACTCACCGAAGCCTTAGGTGGTCAGTATCTTGATATGGATTTGTCGGATCAATACCGACTAAATCCATTTGATATTCCTGATCCATCACAGGAACCAAGCAACCAAAAGTTAAAATCACTACTCGCAGTGATTGAGTCAATGGTGGTTGAAGATGAAAAATCTAAACTCATCAAACTTGATCGAGTGCTTTTAGAAAAGGCCATCATTGAGCTTTATGAAGAAAAAAGAAAAACTAATGAAGTACCAGTTCTTTCTGAGCTAACTGAAAAACTAGCAAAGAGCAAAGAACCATCATTGGTTGATATTTCTAAAGTTCTCTTCATGTGGACGGGTAATCGTCCTTACGGAAAATTGCTTGATGGTTTTGGCTCACTTAGAACTGATGCTCCTATTTGTACTTTTGATTTAAAGGGACTTTCACAGTTTCCCGATCTTCAGAGTGTGATGATTCTTATTCTTACTGACTTCATATTGGGTCAGGTTGAGCAAGATAAGGTGAACAAAAAGAGAATTATCTTGGATGAGGCGTGGCAATTGCTTAAATCAAATGCTGCTGCTGGATTTATGGAGTACTGCGCCCGTACTCTTCGTAAATCGGGATCAGGAATTACGTTCATCACTCAAGGAGTTGAGGAAATCGTTAATAGTCCCATTGGCCCTGCGATTATGAACAACACGGCGACGAAGTTTATTCTTCTTCAGCGTGGAGATTCGGAAATTCTGAAGAATGCTTTAAAACTCAACACCCAAGAGTTAAATCTGATCTTCTCTCTTGAGCAGCGTAAAGGTGAATTTTCCGAAGGATTTATGATCGAAGGAGATCATCGTCAAGTAATCCGTATCTATCCAAGCCCATTTGAATATTGGCTTTCCACTTCGGATGCTTCTGATAATCGGCATATTGAGGAACTTCGTAAATCAGGATTGTCACTGGTGGATGCTATCGAATCCGCTGCGCGAACATACCCGAATGGTATCACCCAAGCAAAAGCAGAAACGGAGGCAACATGAACTTGAAGAAAAAACTCGTGACTATCATCGTTTGTTTCACGCTTGTAGTTCCCAGACCAGCCAAGGCCGATCTTTGGGGTGGTGATGTTGCGGTATTGATTCAAATTCTTGCTCAAACGATTAAACAACTTTATGAGCTTCAAAAAATCGTCAGCACTGGCCAAGACTCCCTGAGTTTGTGGCGAGACATTAACCGAGGGATCAGAGACGGATTGAGGGTTATTCAAATCATTAACCCACGATTCAATCCTGGACTCTATGGAAATCTTGAAACTTCAGAGCAAGTCCAACGAGCGATTGAGGACTTGTATGGGGTAATTCCTCAAACTAGCGAATATCGTTTGCAGCAAGTTCAAGATCGATCTGTTTCTGAAAGTATTGCAATGAATGGCACACTTTTTCAGTACGCAGATAGCGTGGACGAAGAAACCAAAAGAATCATTGCTCACTCTCAGGCTGTAAACCCGCAAGGTGCGGCCAAGCTTACGAATCAGTCTCTTGCTGTCTTGATCGGAGTCACTACTCAGGTGCTACGAACTAACTCAATGATGTTGAAGATGATGGGTCAAAATATGGCTTTATCAAATAGAAAAGAAAAACTTCAAGCTCAACAGTTTAAAACTCAATACGAAGGAATCACACAGGCCCTTGGGGCAATTCCTAAAGAGACGAAACTGCAACCGCTTGGAACAGATGCTGGGAGGTAATCATGCCAGAATTTGAATTACTTGGATCACTCATGGTGAAACTGCACCAAGAATTTGTGACTATGTACTACCTTTTCTTGCCAGTGTTTTTTTCATTGGCAGTGGTAGTGGCTTGGGTGAAATCCCCAACGGGTAGCCCAGAGTTCATTCACATTATTAAGCGCACGATTATTGCGACGGTTCTACTCGTGGCCTTCCCTGATATTAGCAAAATGATTCTTGCAATGGCAGATGGGGTTGCTGAGAAAATAGACCATCTCAATAGCCTTGATAACGTAATCCGAATGGCCCAAGAAAAGACAGAAGGATATTCGCTTTCTGTATCGAGTGTAATTTTGCAATTCAATGACTTGATTATCGCAACACTCTCATTCTTGAGTTACTTGATTCTGTATATCGCTCGTTACATCACGATTGCTATGTATCACTTCTTCTGGACTTTTTTCATGGTGTCAGCCCCACTGCTTCTTTTGTTCAACTTATTTGAAGGCACTCAACAAATCACAATCAACCTATTCAAAGGAATGATTGAAGTTGCTTGCTGGAAAATTGTCTGGGCGATCTTAGGAGCAATGTTACTCGCACTCTCATTTGGAGATGCGTACAAGACGGAAGGAAACTATCTGACCTTGATTGTAATGAACTTTGTGATCGCAGTTGCCATGCTCATGACTCCAATGATGGTGAAATCACTCGTTGGTAGTGGTCTTCAGTCAATGTCATCTGCACTTGGGGCCGCAGCCGTTACAGCAATGGCAGCAGCACCAGCTAAAGCTGCCGCTTCGGTTCGTACTTCAAGAGCATTTATGAATGATCCTAAAGGATTTGTGAAAAAACAAGTTGATAACGCCTTTAAACCAAACAGTAACAATCGTCATTCAGGACGACGCTAAGGAGCTTATTATGCAAGAACCAAAACCTATCGGACTTAAAAACGCGCAACTTCCAAAAATGGTCGGGCAACTGATGCACTCTAACCAATTCTTAAAAGTATTTTCTATTTCAAGTCTTATTCTTGTTTTTATGGTGCTAGGTGTGATTCTCGTCATGGCAACTAAAGAGCCAATGGTCATCACTCTTGACCCTGATGGAAAAGCGATTGAAAGAACTGTTCTTCCAAAAGCAGAAGATCAGATTCGAGAAGGCATTAAGCGATACCTAGAGAAACGCTATCAGTGGGAACCAGACAACGTCATTCAAAAGCTCAAGGAGTCTGAAAAGTTCATCACTCCCCAAGCATTGAAGGCATTTCAAAGAGCTATTGCCAATGTTGCGAAGTTTTCAACGGAAAAACTCGTTTCTCAACGTATTTATCCAAACAATATAGAGGTGAATCTTATTAAGAATACGGCCTTCATCACAGGTGATCGGGTTACTTCGATTCAAGGTCTAAAAGCGGCGGGAAATTTAAAGCTTGAGCTGACTTTTGAAAGTGGCCCACGGACTGTAGATAATCCGTGGGGACTTTTTATCTCTAAAGAACGAGAGGAATAATCATGAAAGGTAAAATCATCACTCTTATGATGTTTTCACTATTGGCATTCCATTCAAATGCTTCTGCGCGAGTTCGGCGTGTAGCAGTCCAAGGCGATCAGATTGTAACCGTGAGAACAAGTCTTGGAATTGCAACAATCATTCAAGTTCCCGATAGACCTAATAGCGTAGTGGTCGGAGATCAGGACGCTTTTAAGGTGGAATACTTGGATCAAGCAATCACAATTAAGCCTTTGTCTCATGGATCAAAGAGTAACCTCTACATTTATACCGATTGGAAGAGGTTTAATGTGGAACTTGTATCAGGTGCGGAAGCTGTTGCTGACTATGTGGTGTATTTGGATAATCCAAAAGCAAAGATACCAGCTTCAACTCCAACATCAAAACAAGACTTAGGTATTTCTTGGACGAGCTTTAAGAACGTGCTGAGAAATGAATCTTTGCAACTCGATGTTAAACGACTTGGGAGGACTATAGATGGAATCTTGCTTGTTGAATTTAATGTCACATCCAAAGTCAGGCAACCATTTAAGCCTGAATGGATGTGGCTTAGTCAAAATGGTGTAACAAAACCGATTCATAATCTTATTTTGTCGTCACTTGAAGTTTCTCCTCAAAGGGCAATTTCAGGAGTGATGCAATTGCGAGAGATTGATTTGAGTTTAACTGAATCAATGCGCTTAGAAATGAGAAGAAACAAATTATCTTACCTCACTATCCAAAAGGTTAATTCATGGAAGCGATAATGAAGGAGGATTCATTGGAAGGCTTAAAACATTACTTCCTTAAAGAGCCAAAGCCATTTGTTGCTAAACGCGAGTTCAACTGGTCAAAGCTCCAATTTGTTGGACTCGGAATTTTGGTCATCGTGGTTCTGGCCATTGTTGTTTGGCCAGCGCCGAAACCCGATCAGGCAACATTTCATGAGAAAGCCGAGGCAGGAAGTTTAAATCAGACAAAGCAAGCTGAGAACGATCCGACTCAAGAAGCAATTAAACAGCTTCAAGAGTCGCAAGCAAATGTGAATCAGGTTCATGGCTCAATTGATTATCTCTACAAACCAAGCACCCCAACAGGTTCAGTCGGTGGTAAAGATCGTAACTCAGCAATGATCCTCAGTCGTTCAGGATCGGACAGCAGAACTCAACTCTCTAGCGGAACCAAAGTAATGATCCGCTTGAGTGGCAAAACAACAATTGCGAATGGATCAATGCCTGTTGTGGGGATTGTATCAAGTGATGTGGCAAGCGACAGCGGAACAGCAATACCAAGTGGCTCAAAAGTTCTTGGGGATGCTTCTTTTGATGCTGACAACGAACAAGCCTCAATAACTTGGAGATCAATTATCCTGGCCGATGGCAGAGAACGCCCATTTTCAGCAATCAGCCAAGGCCATAACGGGCAAATGGGAATTGATGGAAACATTCACTCAGATGGTGTGAAAAATGCCGTTGGCCAGACGCTTACTCGCTTTGTGGGAGCTTATGCGGCTGGGTCTATGAACACTGGGGCCTTTGGTGCAAATCAAGGTGGAAATGTGAATGGGATGAGAAACGCCATTGCTCAAACTGCTACAGATCGGGCCAATAGCATGGGTGAAACTATGCAAAAGGAACGTAAATGGATTGAGCTTGAAAACGGCACTGAAACTCTAGCCGTTTTGAACCAAGCATTTTCTTTCAGAGATGCGGGGGCCACTTATGGAAACTAAACCTAATTTTGGTGGTGGCGAACGGATCATCATCGGAACGCTCGTTTTGATTTTTTTGGGCAAGCTCATTGAGCATACTTGGAAGTGGATTTTATCTCATCCTCGCTACCTTTACGCCTTGATTGGATTGCTAACTTTTCTCGTGATCTATGCCCTTGTTTATCTTGGTAAGTGGATCATGAAAAAAAGAGCAGACTACATTTTTGAGCGATCTATTATCGGCCATGAAAAGGATTCAGTATTTTGCGGCAGCACTGACAAATTTGAAGATGTTTGGATTAAGCCTCGTCAGAGAAGTATGCACACTCAAGTGATCGGCACAACCAATGCTGGTAAAACAGAGAGTGTCATTATCCCTTGGGCAATTCAAGATATTCATTCAGGTAAAGGTCTTTTACTCATTGACGGGAAGGCCGACAACTCTTTGATTGATAAGCTCTGGTCTTACACCAAACTTGCTGGTCGTGAAAAGGATTTCAAACTCTTCAGTCTCAGCCGCCAAAATGAGTCATTTCAATTTAATCCATTACTCGGAGGAACTGCGGAAGAAATCACAGAGCGAGTTTTTAATGCATTTGAATTTGAAAATCCTTACTATCGCTCACTTCAGTATGAAGTCATGAGTCAGGTCATGAGGATTTTTGAATCATCGAAGACGATTCCTACTTTTCAGCGTCTTCATCAAGCAATGGCAAGACCAAAAGTGATGGAAAGAATGGTGGAGAAAGTTCAAGATCCAACTGTTAGACGTTGGTATGTGAGCTATTGTGAGATGGCCCCTAAAGATCGTGAAGAACGAACAAGTGGCCTACTCGCAGCGATCAGTCACTTTGCTTTTGGTGAACACGCTAAACTCTTTAATCCAGAAAAAGAAGCGATCACGATTGATGAGGCTTTAAAGAACAGTCAGATTGTTTATTTCCAGTTGCCCGTACTGCTCTCTCCATTTTTGGGGAAGGCAACTGGGAAACTGGTATTGCAATCGCTTCAAGCGGCAGTGGCGAATCGTCATAGACTTGCTCGTGGGGAAGAAAAGAAATTCTTTAGTGTATTCTTGGATGACTTCTCGGAATATCTCTACGAGGGCTTTGTTTCCATCCTGAACAAATCAAGATCGGCCAATGTTGGAGTTGTTTTTGCTCATCAGGCTTTAGGAGACATCAATGTCCTTGGTGAACCAGTTGCCAACTCAATTCTGACCAATACTAACCTCAAAGTTTTCATGCGTGGGAATGATCCTGATTCAGCAGAATACTTTTCTAAAGTGATCGGAACGCTTAAGACTACAAAAACGACTGAACGCCAAACAAAGAGTTTCTTTGGTGTGAATAAGAGTGGCGAAATGTCGGCCCGTGATGTGGAAGAGTTTGATGTTCACCCCAATGAATTTAAAAAGGGTCTTGGTGTCGGTGAGGCGATGATGATTATTCCTCATGAGCGTGGGGCCAAGACCATCAAGATCAAATTCAGCAAGCTCGATGACCTAAAACCAATTGATATACCTGAACAGACAAAATTAGTGATGCCACTAATTGAAGAAAAAGAAGAAATCAAAAAAGAACCAACTGAGCAAACCAATGAAGCCTTTAAAAACGCAGCTTAATCAGGAGGAACAAATGGTAACGAAGAAAATTAAAAGCAACATTGTAACAGTTTTAGCACTTGCAGCCTTACTCATTCAAACAGGATGCTCCACTTTGGGAAAGTCAGTGGGCCTCGGCACTGCGATTGGCGCAGGGACTGGGGCGGCATTGGGAGGGATCGTTGATCCTGGCAAGAACGGACAATACCGAACCCGAAATGTCATCATCGGAGCTGGTGTTGGGGCGATTGCTGGAGGACTCACTGGATCGGCAATCCATGAAAGCAATGAGCGTGACAAGGAGCTGGCCTATCTCAAAGGCAAAGAATCCCAAAGAAAGTCCGTTGAAGGAAAAAATGCTCCGAGTTTACAGCAACCTAAAGTGGAAGCCCAATGGGTTGAAAGTAAGGTTGTCGGGAACAGATATATTGAAGGGCATTTTGAATACATCATCATGGAACCGACTCGCTGGGAGGCTCCGCAGTGAAATATCAAAACGGGCGCGGAGTATCGTCACGGGTATTTCAGGCCGTGAGGTACATCACAAAAGTGGGAGTGATGACCAGAGATACTTGGAATGAATTTTTTGGCGATAAGACTTTAAACTGGAAACAGAAACAGCTCAGGATTTTGATTAAGGCAAAAATTTTAAAACCCCATCCTTTTGAGTTGGTTCGCGACACTTATGTTCTTGGAAGCTACGGGCACGAGATGATCCAAGATATGAAATGGAAAAGTGTCTATCATGTCGAGCCTAAATTCATTAAGCACGATGAAACAGTGGCACGAGGAGTATGGAAATTGGAACAAGGATCACTTTGCTCAAAATGGCTCACTGAAAGGGAATTGAGAAGACAGAACTCAAAACACTTTAAACTTGATATAAAGGAAGGTGGCCCGAAATATCCAGATGCAGTTTTGATGCTTCAAGGGAAATCGGGTTCACCTGTTGTGGCTCTTGAGTATGAGAAAACGGCAAAGAGCAATTGGCGATATAACAAAGCGATTAAAGCCTATAGCGACTCTGGTGAGTTTAGTTTTGTTCTCTTTGTAGTAGAGAGTGATGGCATTGAAAACTGCATTAAGCGCAGTATGAGATTCATTGGTGATGCCTACCTGAACTCTAAGATCGGATTTATTTCAGTTGAGGATTGGCTTAAAAATCCAAAACTGGCTGAGATCAGAGGACTCAACAGGATCAAGAACATCAGCGAATTAGGTTGGATGAATTGATAATAAGAAGTGTCCTTTTTGAAATCCTCAAGGAGGACACTTCTAAAAATTGTTGAAAGGAAAAATTTAATGAAAAAGTTTTATAAAAACAAAGAGTTTCCCGCCGCCGCCTCGTTCTGAACGCCCCTTGGCCGTCTTTGACCACTCCCCCCCAACGATGTTGAGAGGAAGTGGTCAAAGACTAAGGGACTAAACAGAGGCGGCGGCGGGATACAGGAGAAATAAAATTATGGATAAGGGAAATAAGGAAGGGAATCAGGGAACGGGTACGGGAACAGAGACAGAGGAAAAAACAGAAGAGAATAAGGGAAATGGGAACGAAAAACTGGAAAGGATAACGGTATCAAAAGAGGCACAAAATACGCTGGGAACGATTACAGATCGAATCAATGATGGATTCAATGGCGGTAAAGTAAATAAGACACAAATGGCAAATTGGATTCTGAAATGCTTTTTAAACGATCTGGATGAGACTCAGATAAAAGAGATTCGAGCTGAACACTTCGATGAAGTTGCCATGCTCGAAAACATTTTAAAGCAAGCGAAAGAGTCTGGGAAAGTTCCAACTGATTTCAAAGCGTTACTTCAAAAACAGTTTGGACTAGATGAGCCAAGTAAGAAGAAAAAGCCAGTGGCCTTGACTTAATAACAAAAACATTTCATCATTGATGAAATGACAAGTTTTAACGAAGAGAGATTATGAAGGGCAAAGAGGTCAGAACCATTCGAGAAAAATTAGGGCTAACTCCAGAAGAGTTTGCTGACCTCCTTTGCCTTGCTGGCTATCAGAGCATGATGAACATCGAGAGCGACTTTCGCAAACCAAGCAAGCTAACGGTGCGCCTACTACGCTACTTGGATGGCCAGCAAAAGAAAGCCGCTTTGGAATTTATTGAAGAGTTTGGTGGTTATGAAACAAAATAAATTTTTACAAAAATGGAGTGTAGCAATGGCAAAAGCTAAAAAAGCTATTGAACACTTGAGAAAAAACAAAGAGATCAATGTAGAACTAATCCCTGCTTATATGTCTCGTGTGGATTTCCAGGAAAAGAAAGCTGAAGTCCAAAACTTGATTGCAAAAATGCTCATCTCTTCCCACAAGCGAGGCAGGCCCTCAGGTAAAGATGAGGAGGAACTTAGTTATGCAGCATAAAATCGGAATTTACGTTCGTGTCAGTACAGATGAACAAGCTCAAGTTGCTGATGGTTCCATCGAAAGCCAGCAATATCGAATTAAAGCCTTCATTGATATTAAGAAGCACCAAGAGAAAAATTGGGGAAAGGTTGTAGAAACTTATATTGATGACGGTTATTCAGCAGGAAGTACCAATCGTCCAGCATATCAACAGATGATTAGTGATTTAAAAGCAGGCAAGATCAATTTGCTTCTGGTGACTGATCTTTCTCGTCTATCGCGCAACATTTCTGATTTCTGCGACCTATATAAAGAGCTTGGTAAATACAAAGCAAATTTTCTTTCGATCAAAGAACAGTTTGATACCAGTACACCGATCGGTGAAATGATGGTTTTCAATATGGTCAACCTTGCCCAATTTGAACGCAAGCAAACATCCGAAAGGATTTCAATGAACTTCCATTCACGCGCACTTCGTGGGCTTGTGAACGGTGGAAATCCATTGCTCGGATACGACCGCGACCCAACCAATCCCGGTAAACGGATTGTAAATCAGGAAGAAGCTGTCTTGGTAAAGCAAATTTTTGAAATGTATGATGAAGGTCAAAGTCAAAATTCCATTGCAGATCAACTGACACAGGAATGTGCCAAAAGAAAAACATGGAATGCTCATAAATATCGCCACATCATAGATGGTCGATGGACAATGAACGCCATTCAAAACATCCTGAAAAATTATGCATATATTGGCCAAAGAGAAGTCAATGTTCGGAATAAAAATGAAAAACAGGAATACCTAAAAGCATGGCAGCAGTACCAAGTAGTTCCCGCATCGTGGTCAGCTATCATAGATGAAAAACTATTTTATAAAGTTCGGAAGCGACTCTCAGAAGCACATCAGATGGAAAGAAAAAGACTTGATAACTCCGAAAGGAGGGCATTCCTTGTTTCTGGGAAATTGAAATGTGGTCATTGTGGGATGGCACTAGTGGGACAATCAGCTCATGGTAAAACAAAAATCCATCGTTACTATGGACACAAACAACTCATTGGCGAGAACATTACTTGCCCTATAAAACGGCTTCCAGCTCTTGAAGTTGAGGATGCTATCACACGTCACTTGGACAAGGTTCTAAGTGAAACTGGTTATCTCGATAAAATTGAAAACAATATCGAGAAGAGTTTGGGAGCTGATCGCTCAGCCACCAAGCTCAAAAAAGAAACCATTCGCAAGGCAATAGAAAAGGTTGAAAGAGAAATTGATACCGTTTTTATGCTCGTGGCGAGCATGAAAACTGGAAGTGCTGGAACAGAACTAATCCAAGAGAAGATTCAAAATCTGGCAGAAAAGAAAAAAACATTGGGACAGGAAATGGCTTTGATTAACCAAGCTGAAGAAAGCTCAAGGGTTATTGCAGGAGCTAAAAGATTCATTGAAACTAATGTCCGAGCAGTAAAGGCATCGCTCAAAAAAGCCAAGCCCCATTTGCAGAAGAAACTAATCGGCTCCCTATTTCAGCAATTAGTCGCTACTGACGCTGGCATAAAGGTGTTCTATCACTTGTCAGAAGACAAGGCAGTCTCTGGAAATCTCTCTAAAATGAAAAAGCCATCGGAAGTTATTTCCGATGGCTTTTCATTGATGGGCCAAACCCTTGGATTTTTTGTGTCCCAGAGTTCGCCTATCCATTGTGTTGGTGGAGGTGGTGGGAATCGAACCCACGTCCGAAGAACCTTCCAGTAAAGAGTCCCACGTGCGTCTCCGATAAGTTAGTACCGGTACTAGTTCTGATCTTTACTGAATCAGCAAACAGTCGTTGCTTTTAAAGAGTAACAACACCTGAGCTCTTTGCGGTTTATATTACGGACGTTCCGCCAACGTCTTTACCAGCTTTTTGTTATCGGTGCTGGCCCCTCAGGTACCAATTAGAACAAGTCTAATTAAGCAGCCATTGCATAATCGTTGCCGATTAAAATGTGATCGATTTTTAAGAGGCCTTCGATCAACCTCTGCACGCACTCAATCCTTCTAGTTCCCCGTCGAAACCTGGGCACCCCCGGATAAGTTTTGACATCATAGCAGATCGCACCGCGACAAACAACCCACAAAAATAGAGGTAAAAGAGAAGTTGATTAAATTTATTAAAATTTATAAACACTCCGGTTCCTGTGCCGGGCGATTGTGGAGTGTTTATGAGTGAAACAATCACCACATCAAAGTATTAGTGGCAAAACTAGAAAATGAAATAAAGGATAAAAAGACGACGATTATCATTTTCATCTAACTCCATTTTTTAAACTTAAGATAAATAATCCTAAGGCACTTCCAGGAACTCTGAAAAGCAAACTATTGGTGAATCCAAATCCAATATTTTCTACACTTATGCCATTGGCGCGACGCTTCATTTTCTCCCATCTTAATAGGAAAAAATAAGATCCTGTAAAACAATATCTAGCAACATCCGTACATGGAGGACAAAGAACGACGTGCAGAATCTTTAAAATCACCTTACTTAGAGACGTTGTTAGATACGTAAATTTCAGATTAAAATTAAAGGATTAATAAGGTGCGTTTTATGCCTACTTGAGCGACTATTCTGCATGAGATCTTTTGTACTCGCATTATTTTTTTCACTTCTATTATCCTGCTTCAATGTTTTCGCAAATGACCACAGTAAAGACGGTGGAACCTTCCCTGACTATAATCCGGAAGGACGAATCATTGTTCCAGTGAAAGAAAAAATTTTCAATTTCGGCGCCATGTATGCTTTTCAATGGGCCTTCTACTTCTATTCACAAGAAGACACTCTTAGAAAAGAAGGCTCCGTCAAAAACTGGTACACCAATCCTCTACGCCCACGTTTTGATAAAGACAGTTTTGATTACAACATCTTTAAACACTCACTCATAGGCAACTATTATTATCTCTTCTATCGCTCTCGTCATTATTCAGAAAAAGATGCTTTTTTTTGGTCATTTATGTCCTCCCTTGCTTTTGAATTCACTATTGAAACCGCTACTGAGAAACCAAGCTATCAAGATATTTACCAAACACCAGTTTTTGGGACAGTCGTTGGTATTGGTTCAGAGAAGGCCAGTAACTATTTTCATTCTTTAAATACTTGGTACGGACATACTCTAGGTTATCTTTTAAATCCAATGACGCTCATTCCTCAATTTGCTCGTGAAAAAATGGCTGCGGTTCCTATTTTAAACAGGGAAACTATTGGCGCCTTTGTTATGGTGCGTTTTTAATATGAACATCTACATCTTAATCTTTTTATGCCTTAATTTTGTTCATGCAAAAAATCATGATGATGAATATAAATTCAGACCTGACTACTGGAGTAAGGGTCTTCATTTAAATGTGGGTGGTGGGCTTAACTCTACTTATTATGATGCTGATGAACGTTTTAAAACTGTGGCCTTTGGTCTCAACTTTAAAACGGATCTTGGTTATTATTTCACAAATCGTTTTGCCATTGAGTGGAGCTCCAACGTTAAATTTAATCGTATTAGCGAATATCTGGTATGGGACACTCTTATTACCTTTGGTTTGCGCTACCGCATGAAAGAATATTATGTGCGTCCCTTCCTAGGCAAAGCACCCACAGTCGTCTTTTTTAATGGACACCCACCTGCAGAATATAAAGGCACCAAGGCATCGCGGCTTCAATTTGATGGTCCTGTTTATGGATTTGCTGTGGGAAAGATGTTTGAAAGAAAAGATGGACTTCTTTGGTTTATAGAAACTTCTGCGACACTTCAAAGTCTTCAAGAACGTGAGGCCATACATATGGACGGAGACGTTCCGAAAGTGATCAGTCGTGAGACTGATCAATCAACCCTTGTCAGTGTCTATTTTATGATTGGAGTACTCATTTTTTAATATGCAGGGATTTAATAAAATGATTTTAGACATGATAAATAAGGATTGGTCCAATCCAGTTTTTAATGGCCCTCGTTCAGGACTCTCCCGCATCTGTGATGGGCTCCATTACCCAATGCACGTTTCTGGAGGTGCGGTTGGCCTTTCCCTTTATAAATTAAAGACGCCTTTTTTAAAAACGCTCATACTCATTATGTTTCTTTTTCCGAGTCTTGTTTGGTCCGATCCAACCCATGGCAAACCATTTTTTCCATGGGTCTGGGAAGACCAACTTAAACCAACAATCAAAAAATCCTATGACAGAACAGGTGTCACAATTTTTGCATCGGCACTTGCCTCAACTTTTATTATTCATCAGTATGACGGAAAAACTTTTGATTTTTCAGAAGATGGAGGAAATCTTTGGATGAGTAAAAAAATGGCCGGAGATTTAGGTAAAATTGGAAATGGTTTGGCCGGAGTGGCCTTAGTGACAACTCAATATTTTATAGATGAAAATAATGGGATTAAAAGTGCCATGGCCCTCATCCTGACTTCTGCTTCACATATTGCAATCACGGCCACTGTGCGAAGACATCGCCCACGTAACCGTTCTGACTTTTTGCCATGGCCCTCTTCTTTTCCGTCAGGACATACGTCTTCGGCCTTTGCTCTTGCTGGTTCCATGGCCTATTCATATGGATTGAGAGGGGCAATTCCTGGATATCTTCTTGCCGGGGCCATTGGAGTCTCACGAATTAAAGAAAACCGTCACTGGATTAGCGACGTTATTGGAGGAGCTTTTCTTGGATCTTTCTGGGCCCGCGCAAGCTTTCGAGCTCATGAACTGGAAAAATCGGCATACATGATTATTCCCACACCTATTGATGATGGCATGGAGGTTAGTGTAAACTGGAGTCTATGAAAAAAATAGCCTTCCTTACTTGTTCAAATCTTGATGGTTTTGTTGCTGACGACCAGCTTTTGGCACAGGAACTTGAATCTCAGGGACAATATAAAGTCTCCAATATTCCCTGGGATGCTCCGACGGATTGGCAAGAATTTGATGTGGTCATCATCAGAACCACTTGGGATTATTATAAACGACTAAATGAATTCTTAGAAACACTTCGACACATTTCAAGTCTCACACGCCTTATCAATTCTGTGGATGTCGTGCAATGGAATTGCCATAAAGGTTACCTTTTAGAGCTTGAAAATAAAGGTGTTACTATAGTTCCCACTGTATTCTTAAAATATCCATGCACCATATCCATTCCTGCTGATTGGAAAGCTGAAAAGTTCATCATAAAACCTTGCATCTCTGCATCCGCATATAAAACGCTCGTTCTTACTCGAGAAGATATTAGAGAAATGAATTTTAAAAATGAGTTGTATCCGGGAGACTGGATGCTGCAGCCATTCTTAGATGAAATTAAACAGGGTGAAATATCCCTTCACTATTTTAATCGTCATTTTAGTCACGCCATCATTAAGATTCCAAAATCTGGTGATTTTCGTGTTCAAGAAGAACATGGTGGGGACATTCAATCATTTAAACCAGACTCTGTTTTATTGAAGTTGGGTGAAAAGATTATTTCAAATATTACGCATGATATTTTTTATGCACGTGTGGATCTTGTTCCTTTCAAAGGCACTTACGCTCTTATGGAACTTGAACTTATTGAACCCGCTTTATATTTCAGAACTGATCCTCAATCAGAAAAGAACTTCCACAATGAATTTAATAAAATTTTCTAAGAAGTAATATTCGTTTTAAATCAGTCCAGGATTATCACCGATAAGACCACGGTGCTTACGGTGCATTTTAGCGTCCACAGTCAAACGGGACAAAAAGTCTTCTGAACCTTTTATCTGTATTTCATTTTGTACATCAACAACACCCGAAACTTGTTCAACAATATGCTCTGCATCTTTTTTTGCTCGACGATTCTCAACAAGACCTGTCAGATACACACAACCTCCTCTAACCGTCACCTCAACCTCTGAAGCATCGATAATAGGGGCCATATAGAGAACTTCTTTCACATCTTCTAAAATCTGTGCATCACGTTGCCCATGGCCCTTAGGACCTTTCTCGGAATGATTAATAAAATCGTATTTATCAAATTTTCGTGATGTGTGTGGAAATGATAATCGCTTCATGGAATCTCCCTGATTTTCTATGAATGACCCTGCAAAGATGTGGCCATCTTTTTATGAAGAGCAAGAAACTTCATAGTGTTTATGCTCCGGGGGAGTTGGCCCTGCATAGGCCTCAAAATCAGGATGTTCATCATAGGGATGAGACAAAATATTTAACCAACTTTTAAGTTTTGTATCCTCATCTTTTTCCACCTCTTCAATCACTTCTTGGGCAATGTAACTTCTCAGTATGTATTTAGGATTCGAAAGCTTCATTTCTTGCCCTGAAATACTTTCATTCTGAATTCTTTCATCGTAGAGCTTAAGCCACGATTTAAGTTCCTCTCGCTGCCCATAAAAATCAAAAACTTTTTTAAGTTTTTGGTTTTTATATGAACAAAGTTCTCGAAAGAAGAATGTATAATCAATGGATAACTGATTAAGCGTTTGAAGAAGTTTGATGTAAAGTTCAAAATCTTTTTCTTCTGGATTTTTCAGACCTAACTTTAATCGGGCCAAACGAAGATATTCTTTTTCAAAATGACTAGGATACAAATTTAATATCTCTTGTAATCTTTCTTTGGGAACTACATGAATAAAACAAATGAGTAAACGCTCAAGATTCCACATACCAATTGAAGGCTGTTGAGTATATGCATAACGTCCTTCATGATCAGAATGTCCTGCATATCGAGTAGAAATGCTTTGATCTCCAGGCAGCCGTATTTCACCATTAAGCCAGGATTTTAGATCCACAGATTCTAGACCCAGTTGTTGGGCCATTTCAGTAACATGAATAAGTTTGGCCTCCTTAAGTGGAGTGGGAGGAACTGTTTCATAAAAAAAAGTCGGTAAGGTTTGGAAAGATTCTTCGAATTTCATAGAACCATTTATAGTTGAGTGAGCCGTTTCTGTCCTCCATTAAGGGGGAATACTTCCTCAAAAACAGCAAAAGACCTCAACACTTGCTCAAAAAACATGGCCTGAGCTTTGCTAATTCTTCATTGCCATATTTTGAACCGGGAGGTCATATGAAATCAAATCAAGTTGCATCCGCATTAACTTTAGGCCTTGCGCTCCTTACAGGTTGTACGTCTCATTATTCTCATAAAGGACCTCCACGTCATCATGTCGTAAAAACCGCCTTGATAGAAATCACTCAGGAAAGTGTTCAAGCACAAATTGCCAACTGGCCTGAAACTTCAAAACTAGCTGCCAATATGATGATTCAAAAATATGGTCTTCCTATGGGTGTACTCCCAGGTATGTTAGTCTGGAATGAGACAGGGCCATTTAAGCGCTCAATCGTGATTAAAGATGAAGTTCTTCACAATTTCCCAACTCCTCATAAAGATGTACTTCAACAATTTGTTCATTATAAAGTTCCGGCCGATAAACTCGATGAGATTGGAAGATATAATGGCTCAATTCTTGTTGATAAAACCCGTGGAGAACTTTCTGCTCGCTGTAACAACGAGCAGATGAATCTTCTTGCTTTAAACCTTGCCCATGAAATTGTGGATAAAAGCATGAGTGTAGAAACAGCTCGTCGCAAACACTCTGAATTAGCTTCCGCATTTTCAATGGGAAGTTCAGATAAATACACTAATACTCTTCATTTTGAACCTCGCTCCACTACGGCTTTTCCAGATGTTGAAGTTAAAGCGCGTATAAACAGAAGTATACGCCAGGCCCAAGAAGAGGAAGAAGAAGAGGAATAGTATGAAAAATAAAAACCCTCTTTTTTTTATTCTCTTAGGTATCTTTGTAGCAGTTGTTTCTTGCAACCGAGAGGACAAGCGTGCCACGACTTCTTTTGCTACTAAACAAGAGCAAGTGGCGGGGCCCTCTCTTCAAGGCACCTATTCAGTTGTTCTTAAATCCATCAATCAAGAAGGAACTGATAATAATGCCACTGGTATTGGGAACATCAACATTGATGGAGATAATATGTTGATTAAAATCAACATGACGGGCCTTACCACTGTTGCCCATAAACAAGGAATTTATGTAGGAAATTCTTGTCCTGATGATGCGGAGGACGAAAATGGTGACGGTCTTATAGATGAGTCAGAAGGTAAAATGGCCTACGGGGATCTCTATATTCCTATGGGCGCTGATCGGACATTTCCACCATCATCTTCTGAAGCCTTCATTTTCTCAGAAAAAATATTTGTTCCCTCCCTACTTGCTCAACTTGAAGATGAGCTCATTTTAGAAGGAAAAGTGTTTATCGTTCACGCTGTGGATTCTAAACAAAAATGGCCCATCGCTTGTGGAGTTATTAATCGCTTAACCAGTGAAGATGATCCAAAATGACTTGGATCTCCTTATTTTGCCTAGGGTGCCTTTCGGGGCACTCTAATTTTAAAATGTTAGATTTGTGATCGGACACTTATACTCTTCAAGCTCTGATTTAAACTTCAGATGAAATTCTGGTAAAGAGATATCTGCCACTGTTGAGAAATGAGATTTTTTAATATCTTGAATGAGATCATAAGGCACATGGGCCTCTAAGCTCGTTGGGCCATTAGGTAAACTTTTAATAAGTCCTCTATAAGCTCTTGCATACCCAAACGCCATATTCTGTCGATTGTATCCATCAAAAAGAGCAGCGATAATCTCACCTTTCTCATCAAGGCTAAGTTCATTACTTTTCCCTAATGTCTCTCCCCACTCATCCATGAAAGGACCTATCGGAATTAAAAAATGATGGGACTTCCTTAAACATCTCGCCTGCCTCATCGACATATGACGATGATTTTCAACGGAGAGAAACTTCTTATTAATTTGCCCCGCATAGACAAGAAGTGGAGAGTAGTTCTTATTCAATACATGTCCCAATTTATAAATACGTTTCCTAAAAGGATCCTCTATATCCATATTCCACTGATCAATAACTCGGTCCAAATCTCCAAAGTTATGGGCCAAAAGGGCCGTGGATCGAAGGAAATTAATATGGTCACGATTCTCTCTTAGCTGCAGAAGAAGTTTTTCTTCCTTTTCAATCTCTGCCAAAATCACATCTGCAACTTCTTGTGCAAGCACATCACGCTTATTTTTTTTTAATGCGTTGTAAGCGCCAATCGCCACACTTAACCATGTGCCCTCATGTGTACTCATAATCTGATTGTTAGCTGGATTGTAGGACTTACGGTTAGTAACCTGTTCATAGTTCCATAACCACGAATCAATAGTTATTCTTCCCATGCGCTCAATATGCCCATCCACATCATTATGTTTCCACAATCCTTCTCGAATTTGATTATCCACATTTGTAGGTACAAATGTTCCGGCAGTACTCCAATGAGCGGCCATACAAAGATAAAAATATTCAGAGAGGTTAACGTACTTGAGAGCTTCTTTATTTTTTTTATAAAAAACGAGTTTGGCCAGATAGGCCCGATCCTTACCTTCTGTGTTCACTTCCCCTTTAAAAATAAATGGGGCCGTATTTTCAATATCTTTTAAAAGAAGATTAGGAGCGATGCCCGAAATTTCAAGTTCGGAACGTAAAACTTTTTTTGCCATAGTTATTCTTTCCGAAACTCGGCTTCGATAGCATCACCTTTATTATATAAAGGTTTATGCTCTTGATATGATGGACTCACTGGCCGATTAGTAAAAGTTCTAAAAACAAATTTGTTTTTTCTCGCCAATCCCATTTTTTCAGCAGTTTCGCCACCCAGCGCAATCACCCAACTTATGGTCACCAAGATCGGATTGCTGTGAAAATAAGTCACAGTGGCAAGAGTGGCCACGAGAATTCGTGGACAAAAAATAAACCCCAACCACCAAAAAACACCACCGGTGGCCACAGAAGAAAAGATCAAAGTCAGTCGAGGAAAAAAAGAAATAAAAATCAGAAAAAAAGGCCCATGCCTTTCAAAGAAATCAACTGTTCCAAACTCTGTTTTAAAGACATCCATCATGACAGATGTAGCAACAAGAAGTATAAAAAACACGGCCACAGCGCGAAATAATGTCGTTTTCATCCCTCTTATTTACACCGAAAATCTTAGACTGTCCTGTGGAAATGTCTGGTCATGATCTTCGTTATTTTCGCTATTTATAGGCCCACACACTATGAAAGGGGGACTCCATTGCCACCTCGATCACCTGCAGCAGTTATCAGTGAATTTAAAATGAGAAATCCCTTTAACATTGTTTTCATCATTGTGCCTCATCCTGTTCTAATTTAGTCAGCGGAAAAAGATACATACAAACTCTATAAACCTCAACAGCATCATCATCATTCATTAATTTTTCTAATTCATCCTGCGCCTTACGGATAATCTCCTTGGCACGTTTGATGGTTTTAGGATTAGCAGGGAATGTGAAATTAGTATAATCTCTTTTTTCAACTGGAATCGTTTGTAATTTCCCTCTCGCAATCTCAAGATCATTGGCATGCATTTTTTGAAGAGAAAGATCTTGAATATCATCCGTGGTGCGTACAGGTTGAGAAGTCCTAGTGATAATTCCTTTATCTCCAATATATATTAAGTTTAAATATTGAAGACGCAAGATCGCCTTCCGGGCCTCAACGTCACTCACTCCTAAACGTTCAGCAATCCAACTGATATCAGAATTAAAGTTTTTTACTCGAACCAAAGAGAGGATCGCAAAATGAATCCAATCGGAGATGAGTTCAAACTGATCAGAGTTTAGTTTTAAGGCTTCCAACATCTTATCGCGGGCCTGAACAAGTTGTTTGTTTTTAACTAATGAAGCTGGATAGTCTTTTAAAAGATCTGCCCTCTCAGAGGGATCTAAAAGAAGTTTATCGGCTATTTTTTCGGCCATTTTTCTTGAGATTCGTCTTTGACCTTTAAGAATTTCATTTGTGGCAGAAGGCTGCATTTCCAAACGTGTCGCTAAAGCTCTCACAGAGAAGCTCGGATTTTTTACCTTAAACTCACAAAACTTTCTCATCAAAAGTTCTTGCACTCGTGCTTGTTCATTCATCATACTCAAGTCCTTATGTCTGTAACTTAATGATGATACATCTCGAACCTGTGATCAGGAGTATCTCTGTAAATAATCTAGGACTGTAAATAAAATGAACAATGGCATTTGTAACGTTTTGATTATTCGAAAATCATGAGGTCCCGTTTTCTTGAAAGACGATTAACGGTATTGATAAGACCCACATGACTATAGGTTTGAGGAAAGTTTCCCCATTGGCCACCGTCTTCCGAACTTATATCCTCACTTAAAAGCCCTAAATGATTTGCATGAGAGATAATGTTGCCAAGCCCTTTTTCAGCTTCTTTTAAAAGGCCCAGGCAAACCATGGATTCAATGTACCAGTAGGTACATATAAGGAAGGTGGCATGGGTATCTCCAAAATCATCAATGGCATGATAACGGTAGATCATGCCTTCTGGACTTAAAAGTTCCTTCTCTAGACGCTGAAAATGTTTATGGGTTCTTTCATCAGCGGGATTTAAATAATTCATCGTGATCAAAAGAAAGGCCGAAGCATCGAAGTAATCCAGCGTTTGGTCAGACATGTAACACTCATAACCTTGATGGTAACACTTCTCAATATTTTCTTCGGCGGCTTTAGCGACTCTAAGGGATAAGGCCATTAACTCTTCATCCGCATACCTTTCTGCGATTTTTCTACTTGCCTTGGCCCCGGCCCAATGAAAAATATATGTTTCAAGATGTTTCTGCTTTTTTCCACGAAATTCCCAGATCCCAGCATCTGGCATATCCATATGAATCTCAATTTCGTTTAGCAAAGATTTTATGATTGTCAGAGACATCATTTGTTCACGATGAATAATTCGTTCATCCATATATAAAGGAAAAACACTTAAAATCACTTGCCCAAAAGAATCATATTGTTTTTGATGGTGAGCTGCATTCCCAATTCGAACCGGCCCATTGCCTAAATAACCGTTAAGAGGAATTTCAGTCTCACTAATATCAGATTCTCCATTGATCCGGTAAACCGGTTGAAGGTTTTTAATATCATTTAAAATATTCTGAATATAATGCAAATATCTTTCGGCCTCTTCAAAATGACCCAAGCTGTTTAGAGCTGCCAAACTGAAATAAGAATCTCGCAACCAACAGTATCGATAATCCCAGTTACGTCCACTACCAAGATATTCTGGTAATGATGTGGTTCCTGATGCAATGATCGCTCCAGTGTCTTCGAACTGATGAAGTTTAAGAGTTATCGCGGAACGAATGATTTCTTTCTGAAAAGATGAAGGAATTGATGTGTCTTTCACCCACTGACGCCAATAGACGATCGTTTTCTGATAGAACTCTTCGAAGGTCTCTTTTAAAGGAGCTTCAAAAGGATCTCCACCAGATAAAACAAGATATAAATCTTCTGTTAATAAAAATGGCCTTTTTTCATTTAGATAGTTTTTAGAAGCATTGGTCGTAAGCCTAATCGGAAAATGAAGTCCTTTATAACTGATATGATTTGATCCAATAAAAACATCTGGGCTACTTTCTCCATAAAAGCCACGCGGCTCACAAATGAGTTGAATCCGAGGCTGCCCTTTCACTCTTCTGATCTTACGGAAAAACTGTAGTGGTTTATGAAAACGTTCGTAATGAGAAAATCGAGGAGCAAAATCTATAACTTCGAATTCACCGTCATCACAATAAAAAGCTGTCACAAGAACAGCAGTATTTTCAATATAACGTTGTCTGCTCTTAAAGTTGCCTTGAGGTAAGACTTGAAAATTCCCACCTTTGTTAATATCAAGAAGTGATCCAAAAATAAAACTAGAATCAAACTGTGGCCAACACATCCAAGTCAAAGCACTATTACTATCGACGTACGCTAGATAGTTACAGTTGCCGATAATTCCAAGATTGTAACGATGTGCCTTATGCATAAAAATATTTTAAAGTAATTATTCTAGGAATCAAACCACACTTGGTCGTAAATTAAAAACAGTGGAGAGATAACATGAACCGATGCCTTCTTGTCAGTAATCGTCTACCAGTGGCATTCAATGAAAAGAGACAAGAATTTACGCCTAGCTCTGGTGGCCTCGTATCTGCCATTCGAGGACTAGATCCAGAAAAAATTGGATACGATTTTGAATGGATGGGCATCATGACTGATGACATCGATCAAGAACGAATTCAAGAATTAAGGAAAACTTCATTTGGGGACATTAAGTGTCATCCCATATCAGTGCCTCATCTCTCTTATGATTATTATTATAATAAATACTGTAACAACGTTATCTGGCCTCTTTTTCATTATGAAAGATCTCATGTTCAACATTCCGCAAAGGGATGGAAATATTATCAGGAAGTTAACCAACTTGTTGCCAATGCAATCATTAGCGAGGCCAAAGAAAATGATACGATTTGGATCCATGATTTCCATCTTCTTTTAGTGCCAGGTTTTGTAAAAGAGAAAAGACCTTCATTAAAACTGGGATTCTTTTTACACATCCCATTTCCTAGCTCCGAAATTTTCAGGGAGCTTCCACAACGAAAACAAATCCTCTCCTCTCTTCTTCAGTGTGATCTTGTGGGCTTTCATGATCTCTCTTATCTCACTCATTTTAAAACGTCGGTTCAAAGAATTTCAGGTGAGTGTCCAAGTAATACGTCCGAAAGGAAATGGGGTGTTTATCCCATTTCTATTGATTCGAAAAATTTTGAGAACCTCGCAGTATCCCCTCATACTTTAGAGTTTGTTGAAAAATATAAAAAATCAAAAAAAGATATTAAGTGGATTTTAGGTGTAGATCGTTTGGATTACATCAAAGGACTTATATTAAAACTACGAGCATTTAGAGTTTTTTTAAAAAACAACCCTGAACATATCGGGAAAGTGCAGATGATTCAGATCGTAATCCCATCCCGCACTGACGTTCCAGAATATCTTCATTTAAAAGAACGTGTAGAACAAGTGACCTCAAGTATTAATGGGGAATTCGGCAATCCTACCTATATGCCCGTTAATTATCTCTTCCATTCAGTATCTGACAATGAACTCTCCGCACTTTATCAAGTTAGTGATGTACTTCATATCGGAAGCCGCCGGGATGGCATGAATCTTGTGAGCCTTGAATATGTAGTCTCCCAAACAGAGAAAGAGGCAGGAAATATTCTCATAAGTGAATTTGCCGGTGCCCACTCTACCTTAAGTTATGCCTTTTCGATTAATCCTTGGGATGTGCAAGATACGGCCATAAAAATGAAAGAGGCCCTCATCGAACCCCAAGAAGTTAAAAATTCTCACATGAGTGTTATGAAAAACTTTCTCCAAAATTATACATCATCAGATTGGGCCAACGTTTTTTTGAGGGATCTTCATAGAGAACAAGTTCACACTGAAAAAATAATACGTATGTCTGCTTCTGGAACATTTCAATGGATGCATCATCTTAAAAATAAAAAAGTCCTCTTCTTCTGTGATCTAGATGGAACTCTTCTCCCTATCGCCGGACATCCGTCTCAAGTTACAATGAGTAAAAAAACCACATGCATTCTGCAAAAGTTTTCTCTTCACAAAGAATGCCAATTTGTCATCGTTAGTGGTCGGGATAAAGAATTTCTTCAAAATTATTTTATCAAAGATAAATTCAACTTCTCTATGGCCGCATGTCACGGTGCTTATTCATATTCCAACAAAGACCATGAATGGTTGAATATGGTGCCCCTAGATTCTGGCAATTGGAAAGAACAAGTTTTAGAAGTTTTAAAACTTTACACTCTAAGGACCCCTGGAAGTTTTATTGAATATAAAGGTCATGCAATCACTTGGCATTATCGTGCTTCCCCTCATGCTTTTGCCGAGTTTCTTGCCAATAAACTCTATATTGAACTTGAAGAAGGCCTCACCTCTCAACCAGTTCAAGTAAGTCATGGAAAGAAAATCATCGAAGTTAAATCTATTCATGCCAACAAAGGGGTTTTTGTTCAACAATGGATAGGGCAAATTCCTCTAGAACATAAACCTGATGTGATTGTGGCCATAGGTGATGACACCACCGATGAGGATATGTTTTTTGCCCTTCAAGAGCAAAAAAGCATTAAAGCTTTTTGTATTAAAGTCGGAGATGAATCAACTCACGCACATTTTGCCATAAGAGATCAGGAAAATGTTAATCAATTTCTAGAAAATTTCTTAGATTCTGTAGGATCCTAAGATGATGCAAGACACACATCATTTGAAATTCTCCAGGTATCAGACTTGGGCCGTATGATATTTCCTTTTTAGACTTCTCCCAGATATCCCACCCCATAACGTTGCTTAAATATTAACCATTAAGAAATAAAAAATCATACCTTCATAAACATTTTCTTTCGTAAAATCTAGGATGGGTTACTATTTTATACCCATCGCAATTTAAATTTCAGTTAGGGCCTTCACGGCCTGTCTAAAAAACCTTAAACTTGATGAATGCAAGATTTTCTTACTCCTGAACAACGATCTGAACTTTTACATGAACTCAAGG